>Ga0207667_10000107_pt1 | contig 133066 bp, 117 predicted proteins | sample KBSCornC52_FD_184301 | JGI IMG/M metagenome (GOLD analysis project Ga0207667, IMG submission 184301) | Corn rhizosphere microbial communities from Kellogg Biological Station, Michigan, USA - KBS Corn C5-2 (SPAdes) (version 2) | ecosystem: Host-associated > Plants > Roots > Rhizosphere > Soil ... | reverse complement strand
GCCATTCGGCTTCGACCTCGTCAATCTCACGGGCAACAGGGCCGGGATCGCGTGGGGCGCTCAGCCGGTCGCGGCAGGCCGCGACGAGCATGGCAAGCGTCAGTTTCGCATCGCCGATCAGCGCGTCAACGCAGGGCACGCTCTTGTTGATGTCGGCGGGATCGAGCGTGGCGTGAACGATTGCAGCGCCCGCCGGCATTGCGACGCCGAACGCGGTTTCGGACAGGCTGCAGCCGATGCCGAGGATCAGGTCGGCGCGGTCGAGGAAATGGCGAAGCTGTCCCGGAATGGCCGCGCCGCCGGAGCCGAGCGCGAGCGGATGCGTCTCGTCGAACGCGCTCTTGCCTTCGAGGCTCGTCGAAACCGGCGCGCCGAGCAGTTCGGCGAGCATGCGCAATTCGGCATAGGCTTCGGCCCAATGCACGCCTTGCCCGGCATGGATGACCAGCCGCTTCGCCGCGACCAGGCGATCCGCCACCCGTGCGACCGCTTCCGGATCGGGGGCGCTGCGGGTAGTGACGACCGGCGTATAATCGAGTGGTTCGGACAGCTCCTCGTCGAGCACATCCCACGGCATTTCGACGAGCGCGGGACGAAGCCGCCCGTTGCGCAGCGCGCTGAACGCGCGGCGCAGGATGGCGGGCGTGTCCTCGGCGCGCAGGATCGGTTCGCAGGTCTTGGTGATGTCCCGCATCGAGAGGCTGGCATTGTAATTGTCGGGCACGTGCGCCAGCCGCCGGGCATAGCCTTGCGGCAGCACCAGTACCGGCACGCTTTCCGAATAGGCCTGGGCGACGCCGCCATAAGCGTTTTCGGTGCCCGGCCCGTGCTGCATCGCGAACACGCCCATCCGCCGCCCGCGGGTGAGCCGCGACAGCGCGTCGGCCATGTGGACGCCGGTGCGCTCCTGGCGGACGATGATCGGGCGGATGCCGATCGCCGCCGCCTGTTCGAGCACTGCATTGCGCGGGTAGCCGAAGATGACGTCGATCCCCTCGCGCGCGAGTATTTCCGCGATCGCCGCGCTGACCTTCATGATCGCTTGAGGTCCGACGGACCCAGCGGCCGCTCTCCGATCACGGTGGTGCGGACCAGATGCCGCCGCTCATATTTGAAATCATGCACGCCGCGGTGGAGCGTGAAGCGGTTGTCCCAGACGATCAGCGTGTCTTTCTCCCATTTCACGCGGCAATGATAATGGAGGTGCTGGGCCAGGCTCTGCAGATAAGCGAGCAAAGCGCGGCTTTCTTCCTCGCTCCATCCGACGAAGCGCTTGAAATAGGCAGTCGTCGCGAACAGCGCCTTGCGCCCCGTCACGGGATGAACGCGCACCGCGGGATGGACATTTTCGAGTTCGTCCTCGGTGAAGTCATGGCTTTCACGCAGGCGTAGCTGCTTATCGGGGGCGAGCTTCGCATTCTTGGCCCAGATGTCCTTGCCCGAATAGACCACCTGGAGTCCGTCGAGCAGCGCCTTCAGTCCGTCGGACATGTGTTCGTAGACGAGATAGGCATTCGAAAATGCCGTATCGCCACCCCATTGCGGCACGTCGAGCGCGCGCATGACGACGCATTTGGGCGGCTGAAGCAGGAACGGGCTGTCGGTGTGGAAATGCTCGAACGAGGGCACGACATTCTCGGGCTCGTGCGCTTCGCGGCGCACTTCCTGCATGTCGCGATGTCCGTCATAGATCGGGGCCTGGGGCAGCTCGGTAAGCTCGCCGAAATAGCGCGAAAAATGCTTGTGCTGCTCCGGCGTCAGATCCTGGCCGCGAAACACGATCACCAGAAAATGCTCGAACGCCTTCATGACTTCGGCGAGCGTTTCGTCGTCGAGCGGTCGGCGCAGGTCGACGCCGCTGATCTCGCATCCGCACGCGCCCGAAATCGGCTTTACGCCGATCCGGCGAAAGTCGGGCATTGGCAGCCCCGCGACGATCGGCCCGCTTGGCATTTCGGTTGCGACGAGGTTGGGTTGAGAGACCATGGCAAACTCCACTGGATTTCGGAATCGAGGCGGAGGGGCAGGTGGCGCTGCCCCTCCGCCTCCGCTCAGAATTTCCGCTTGACCGTAACGGCCCATGTCCGCGGTTCGCCAGGGGAACCCTGAACCGAATTGGTGGACCCGCGATTGTCGAAAATGTCGGTATAATAGAGTTTGTTGGTAAGATTGCGGCCTTCGAGCGCGAGTTCCCAATCGTCCTTCGGCATGCGGAAGGTAAGTCTCGCGTTGACGAGAGTCCGCCCCTTCACTTCGCCAAAGATGTCCTTGCCGCCGGTCACGGCGTCGACATTGTTGGCGTTGCGATTGAACGAGTCCTGGTGATCCACGTCGATCCGCGGCGTCAGCTTGGCGCCGCTGGCGAACACGAAATCATATTGCGCGCCGAGGCTCCATTGCCAGGGTGAGATATATTGCCCCCGGTCCTCGACGCCGATCCCGGAGGTCGCCGCGGCTGCCGAGATCGACGTATATTTGAAGTAGAGATAGGCCAGCGAGGCGTCGATGGTGAGGCCTTCGACCGGACGCAGATTCAGTTCCGCTTCCGCGCCCTTCACGTCCGCCTTGCCGGCGTTGAGCGGAAGCGCGCACGGCGCCGCCGGTACGCCCGGCAGCGGGCAACTCGCCACGGTGACGAGGATGTCATTATATTTGTTGAGGAAGGTGCTGACGTTCAGCCGCACGTGACGGTCGAAGAGGTCGCTCTTGAACCCCGCCTCGTACGCGGTCAGCGTCTCGGGCCCGAACGCCAGCGCCTGGGCCGGGAAGAAGGGCCGCGGATTGACGCCGCCACTCTTGAAGCCGGTCGAAACCTGGGCGTAGGTCATGATCTCATCCGACCAGCGATATTGGAGGACGGCGCGCCAATCGACGCGATTGCCTTTGAATGTCCCGACCAGGCCGTCGAGCGAAGCGATCGACGGCGGCGTGGCCCCTCCCGTCGAGGATCCGGGAATCCCTTTGCGCCCGTAAATGAAGCTCTTGGTCATGTCGGTATAGCGGATGCCGCCGACCAGATGGAGGTTTTTGATGGGTTCCCAATCGCCATTGGCGAACACGGCTTTGGTGGTCGCAGGGATCTTGTTGTTCTCGATGAAGTTGAGCGTCGTGAGCGTAACCCGCGTGATGTTCTGGCTGCGCTTGTGCAGATAATAGCCGCCGACGGTGAAATTGAACGCCGAGCCGATATTGCCGTTGAGCCGGAGTTCCTGGCTGAACTGGCGATTGTAGATCTGGCTCGCCTGCAGCGTCGGCGAGAAGGGCGACCCGTCGGCCGAAGAATAGACACCATCGAACTTGCGATAGGCGGTGATCGACGTGATGCTGAAATCGGGCGACAGATCGACTTTCAGATTTCCGGAAACGCCCCAGGAATTGATCGCGGATTTGATCGGGGCCGCCCAAGCCGCCGACCCGTCGCGCGGCTTGAGTTCGATGTAATTTTCGTAACTGATGTACGGGCTGGAGCTGAAAGTATCCTGCGCGTAATTGCCGAACGGCGAATAGCTGATGAATTGCGATCCGGTGGAGGTGCCGTATCGCACGCCATTGAGCGTGTAAGCGGGAGCCGAAGTCCCCGTCGTTGCCGATCCGGTGTTGGCGACGCCGGGATTGGCGTTCTGCCCCACGTACAGCAAGGTGGTCGGTCCCGCCTCGCTGTTGTCGCGGGTGACATCGCCCACCAGATCGAGCGTGACATTGCTGCTTGGCTGGTAGCGCAGGGCGAGGCGCCCCGCGACATAGTCCTTGCCGCCTTCAGTCCCCAACTTGCATGATTGCGAATTGACCAATGTCGACGGAATCGCCGTGCCGGGATGCGTGCAGGCATAGTCGTAGCGCGTGATATAGCCGTCCTTGTGGACCGCCGTGCCCGAGATGCGCGCGAACAGGTTCGGCAGGATGGTGAAGTTGGCGCCGCCGCGCAGTTCGACGCGGTTATAGGCGCCATAGGTTGCCTGGACATAGCCGCCACCCGTGCCGTCCGGTTTCTTCGAATAGAGCTTGATCGCCCCGCCGATCGAATTCTGTCCGGCGAGCGTGCCTTGCGGCCCGCGCAGGATCTCGACGCGATCGAGGTCGATCAGATCAAGCAACGAGCCGTGCAACGTCGGCAGATAGACGTCGTCGATATAGAGGCCGACGCCGGGTTCGAGCGCAAAGCTGGTGTCGCGTTGTCCGACGCCGCGGATATAGGCAACAACCGCGGGACCATAAGTCGCGGGCGCCTGACGCAGCGTGACGTTGGGCGCCTGGTTGCCGATATCGGCGATGCTCGTCTGGCCGCGTGCCTCGAGCATGGCGCCAGACACCGCCGTGATCGCCAGCGGCGCGTCCTGCAGCCGTTGCGACCGGAATTGCGCGGTCACGACGATGTCGTCCTTGGACGGCGCCTGGTCGTCCTTCTGGTCCTGCGCGCTATTGTCTGGTGTGTCTTGTGCCAGTGCAGCCGTGGCGATGGACATCGAGCCGGCAAGCGCCAGGATCGAAGTAGCCGCACGAAGCGCAGTCAATCGGATCGCCATATTTCCTCCCCCCAAGGGTTCGTCGCGTGCCTTTGCGGCATCGCAGGAGGGGAGATGGACATGTTGAACAATCAACTGTCAAGGCAATTCCAAATTCCGGAAGCTTAATTCCGAAATACGGAAAGTGCGCAATCAACTGTGCGAGATCGCGGCCATTCCGCTCAGCGTGGCGGCGGAGGCGCGAACTGCCGTGGCAAGATCGTCCTCGAGATGGAGCTGGTAACGTTTGGACGGCATGGTCACACCGAGACAGCCCAAAATCTCGCCAAAGGCGCCGAAAACGGGGGCCGCTATCCCGGCGATGTCATAGCGCGGATCGAAATAGCGGGCGAAGCCTCGCTCGCGGATCTGCTGCAATTCCGCCTCCATCTCCGGGCGCGAGGATCGCGGGCGGCCGCTCAACGGACCGACTTTGGCATCGCGCATGATCGCTTCGGCATCGCCCTGCGGCAGGAAAGCGAGAATCGCATGGCCAAGCGATCCCCAAGGCAGCTGAACCTCAAGGCCGCGCTCGACCGCGAAGCGAAGCGGGTGAGGGGTCATCACCACATCCGCGATGATCGCCGTGCGCATCGACGGGCTATAGGTGCACAATACCGCTGTCTCGTGCCAGTGGGTCACCAGATCTTCCAGCAGCGGCCTCGCGCAGCGGACGAGATCGAACCGTGCTACGAGCTGCGAGGCCAGGCGATGCAACTCGCGCCCGGGGCGGTACGACTGGCCATGGCCGCGCTCCACCAGGCCCGATCGGACCAGCGCCTGAAGCAGGCGGTGAACCGAACTTACCGGCAGATCGGCGCTGGCCGCCAGCTCGCCGAGTGTGAATTGAGGCGGTCCGGCGGCGACGAGCTTGAGCAAATAGGCGAGCCTGTCGGCCGCACCGCGCGGTACGTTGGATCCGGTCGAGCTCATTGGCGCAAGGTACCCCAGAGCCGGCACATCGCGCGCCTCAAATCGCACGAGCTGTGTTCGGCCGCGCCTTGCCTCATTCTGTCACACCAGCGCGTAATAGCGGAACAGCGATCGATCGGGGTCCGTCCGCCGTTCGCCTCCGCCCACGATCACGGTGCGCGAAAGCCAGTCGTGCGGTCCCGCCGGTACGCGGAAATAGGGCGTCAGGCGGAAATAGGATGGCTGGGCGCTGCCCGCGGCGGCGCGCACGAGGTAACCGCGATTCTGGATATAGATGCTCGTGCCGTCTTCCGCTTCCAGCATGTAATGCGCGCTCAGCTCGATCGTGCCGTCGTCGCGGACCAGGGCATAATCGGCGCCGCTATGCGGTACCACGCGCCCCGAAAGGCGCGGCCCACTGATCGAGCCGCCGATCGCGGGGGTATAGCCCTGGCTGCCGCCGCCGGGCAGGGGGCCAAAGATGTGCCGGTCGGCGCCGAACAGGACTTCAATATCGAAAACGTGCTCGAGCGTGCAGTCCGCGGCGGTCATTGTGGCAGGTCCTTTGCTGGGATGACGGGAAGCAGGATCGCGGAATCGAAAACACCGCCGGTGCGGATGATATGCATGCCGGCATTGCGCGTCTGCTGGTGCAGCGGGAAAGGCAGCATCACGCCTTCCTCCTTCGGATAGATGTCCGACCCCGCGACGATCAGCCGTAACGTCTCCCCGGCTGCAAACCGGACCGAGAAGGGCCAGATCTCGATCTCCACAGCCACGCAGTCGCCGGGCGCGAGCCGGTCTTCGCTGGTGTGCCGATGGACCGGTCGTTCGGGGCGCGAATGCTCGAGGTCGAGCGCGCGGTGGCTGGCGCGCAGCCAGCCAAGCGCCATGGGACCGTTTTCGTAGAAGGCGTAGAAAGTGAAGCCCACCGGCTCGCCCGCCGCGTCGATCTTCTGCAGGGCGACGAACAGGTCCATGTCGTCGCTGCCGTCCGCTTCGACCCAGAGCTTCAGGCTGGCATGGCCAGTGATCTCGGTTGGTTCGGTGAACGGATGGTCGAAGCAGATGCGCCCGTCGGACGCCGAATAGCGGACCTCGCTTTCGCTTGGCGCATCGTCGTCCATCGTGCCGCTGGTCGCGTCGAGCGCGAGGCGGCGATAGTCGGTCCGCGCGAGCGGCCATTCATTCTCCGCGCGCTCCTCGGCCACATTATGCCGTTCGCGCACCTCGATCCGCACCGGCGGCCAGGCGGCGAGGGCAGTGGGCCGGTCGCGCATATAATGGTCGAAAAAGGCGAGCTGGCGCGCGCGACTCTCGGGCCGATAATAATGTGCCCATTTCTTCTGACCGTGGATTTCCAGCCATTTCTCGGCCGATCCCATCCGGCGCCACGCCTCGATCGTGCCGCGCAAATGCAACCCCTGATCGGACCAGCTCGCGACGACATAAGCGGGCTGGCGTATCGCCTCCAGATCGAGCTCCTTGGAGCGCCAATAATCGTCGATCAGCGGGTGGGCGACGATATTGGCCCAGCTATCTTCGGTGCGATTGAGCGACCATTGGATATTGTCGCAGGCGCGCGGCAGGAAGTTCGTCTCCAATATGCCGCCATGATAGGCGAATTCGCGATACCAGTCGGAAAAGCCTTCCCACGGATTGAGCGCGGCGAGCGGTCCGGGGCGCAGCGGCGCGACCAGATATTGGATGTTGGCGAGATAGGACACGCCGGTCATCCCGACTCGTCCGTTCGACCAGGGCAATCGGCCGAGCCACTCGATCGCGTCGGCGCAATCCTCCGCCTCCTGGATGCCATTGTGGTGGAAATCGCCCTCCGACAGCCAGGCTCCGCGCGGGTCGACCACGGCCACGCCATAACCGTGCCGACCCCACCAGACGGGGTCGGGTCCCTCGAACGGGGTCAGCTCCGACAGCCATTCCGGATCGACGCCGGAGCGCGGCCAGAAGACGCGATTGGTGAGCGCATGCTTGCCGTAAGGGCCCCAGGCCAGGAGCAGCGGCACGTTCGCGGTCGCGCCCTCGGGACGATAGAGATCGGCGAAGATCTCCACACCGTCGCGCAAGGGGATGCGGCAATTCCGCTCGATCGTCAGCCCGCGTTCGGTGCGCCGAGAGAAGTCGGCCGGCGGCAGCGGCGGCTTGGTGGGGTGACCGAAAGGGTCGCTCCCCGCGCGCATCAGCGGCCGAAAACGCACATTGCCTCCTTACAGCACGACGAAATAGTGGATCCGGTTGGCGTTCGGCACCTTTTCCGCCACGCCGACGAACACGTGCTGCGACATCCATTCGTGCGGACCCGCCGGCGCGTCGAAGCGCGGGGTGACGCGCATATAATAATCGTCGAACGACACCGGCTCGTTGCGGCGCATCTTCTCGGCGATCTCCGGGCTTCGCGCCCAACGAAATCCTCTATTCTCCAGATAGATGATCGCACCATCATCGGCCTCGAGCAGATAGCGGGCGTCGAAATCGATCACCCCGTTCGGCCTCGACAGCGGGAAATCGCCGCCCGACATCGGCACCACGCGACCGTTGAGCCGCGGTCCCTCGACCGTTCCCTCCGTTGCGTAGATTGCCGCGCGCGTATCGCCGCGCGCGCCGGGTTTGATCCAATAGGGCTTCGACAGCGTGATCGAGATGGTGAAGGCGTAGTCGAGCCCCGGCGCAAAAGGATGGTGTCCGCTCATGGGCAGCGGATAAACGCCGCATTTGTTGATTTGTCAACGATAAGACGCGATACCTCACGTCGACAAGACAATATCGATTCAGACGGCTACAAAATCGCGATGCAGCAGAAGACTATCCGCGCCGAACCGTCGACCGGGGCCAGGTCGACCCGGCCATCGTTCGAGTTCGGCCCCTCCCACATTCCTTATCGTATCCTCTTGCTGAGCAAGATGATCGATCGGGTCACGGCGCAGCACGTCCGGGATACGGCACAGCTTTCGCTCGCCGAATGGCGGGTGCTGACGCATGTCGAAATGATCGGAAAATGCAGTTCCGCGGAAGTGGTAAGCGTCGCTTATGCCGACCGGGCGGAAGTGAGCCGGGCCGTCGCATCGCTCGAGAAGCGCGGCTTCGTCCAGCGCGAGGTCAACCCGCGCAACCGCAGGAGCAGCCTGGTTTCGCTGACCGAGGCGGGTAAATCGGTCCATGCGGCGATCCGCGGAGAGCGGGGCAAATTCTATGAGCAATGGCTCACCGACCTGAGCGAGGCGGAGCGGGTCGCGCTCAATGCCGCGCTGGAAAAGGTCACCCGCCGCGTCATCGACAGCGCCCCGCAGATGTTCGACGTTTAGGTAGGGAATTCATATTCCTGTCGTCATCCCGGCGATATCCTCCCGTCGCCCCAGCGCACCCTCCCGACACTCCAGCGAAAGCTGGGGTCTTTGGCGGTGACGCGATGCCGATTGAGATCCCAGCTTTCGCTGGGATGACGATTTACGGAATTGGGTCGCTTTAAGAACAACGGCCTATTTGGGTTCTTAACCTAGACCCCTACCGCGCCAGCGCTTGATAGATCGAGAACGCGCTGGTCAGCGTCAGCAGCACGCCGACCATCGCCATCAGCGGGCGTGCCGGCACTTTCTTGGCGAGCCATCCGCCCAATGGCGCGGCGAGCAGCCCGCCGATCAGGATGCCGAGCGTCTGCAGCGTGAAGGCGGCGAAGCCCAAGGTGAAGATGAACGTCGCCGAGATCGTCGCGGTCAGGAAGAATTCGGCAGTGTTGACGGTGCCGATCGTCTCGCGCGGCGAGGCGCCCTGGACCAGCAGATTGCTCGTCACCACCGGACCCCAGCCGCCGCCGCCCGCCGCGTCGAGAAAGCCGCCGGCCAGCCCGAGCGGCTCGATCACCTTGGGCGTCCTCGGTTCGACCCGGCCACGCCAGGCGCGAAACAGCAGATAAAGGCCGATCGCGCTCAGATAGGCCATCACGAACGGCCGCGCGACCGAGGCGTCGACCGACGACAGCACATAGGCGCCGAGCACGCCGCCGATCATGCCGGGGATCACCAGCCGCGCGAACAGCCGCCAGTTCACGTTGCGGTGCAGGACATGGCTGATCCCCGACGCGGCGGTCGTGAAGGTCTCGACCGCATGGACGCTGGCCGAAGCGACGCGCGGCGGCAGGCCCATCACGCTGATCAACAATGTCGAGTTGATCAGGCCGAACGCCATGCCCAGCGCGCCGTCGACCAATTGCGCGGCGAATCCGATCGCGATGAAGGGCAGGATTGCCTCGATCGAGGCCAGCGAAACATCGACCATCAACAGCGCAAACTCCCCGGGACCCTGTCCGTTGCATGACGCGTGGGGCTAATTCCTACAAGAAAGATGGGCTTTTCGCCAAAGAAGTTGCGACAGGGCGGTTATGGAAATTGTCAAACGGGCGTCCTAGATATGTAAAAATCGGCGAAGGGGACGCGCCAATGCTTGCTGGCCTTAGGGCTTATCTCGACTCGATTCGGGCGCGCGACCCAGCGCCACGATCGAACGTGGAAATCCTGCTTTATCCGGGTGTTTGGGCGCTCGGTTATCACCGCATCGCGCATGCCTTGTACAATGCGCGGCTGTTTTTCCTGGCCCGCTGGGTGAACCATATCGCGCGCTTCTTCACCGCGATCGACATCCATCCGGGCGCCAAGATCGGGAAGTTCTTCTTCATCGATCACGGCTTCACCGTGATCGGCGAGACGGCGGTGATCGGCGACAATGTCACGATCTATCAATGCGTCACGCTTGGCGGGACCAATCCGGCCGATGGCGTCGCCGGCAAGCGTCACCCGACGCTCGAGGACAACGTCATCGTCGGGTCGGGAGCCCAGGTATTGGGCCCGATCACGGTCGCGACCGGGGCGCGGATCGGCGCCAACGCGGTCGTCACGCGCGACGTGCCCGAAGGCGCGGTGATGGTTGGCATCCCGGCGCGGCCGACGATGGTCGAAGGGAAGGGGGAGAAGCCTTTCCTCGCTTACGGTACGCCGTGCAGCGAGATATTCGATCCGCAGACGCAGAAGGTCGAGTTGCTCCGCTGCGAGATCGAGACCTTGCGCAAGAGATTGGATGCCTTGCTGGCGGAGCATGAAGCGCCCCGCGAACCGGAGCGTGATCGCGCCTGATGGGGACGGTCACTCCGTTTCCTTCGTCAGGACGCCAGCCGAGCCAGATCGGTTTCGAGCGGCTCGAACTCACCCGCATCCTCGATTTGTACGGCCGCATGGTCGCCGCCGGACATTGGCGCGACTACGCGATCGAGCTCGGCCACGCTGCGGCGGTATTCGCCGCGTTCCGCCGCACAGCCGAGCGCCCCGAATTCCGGATCGAGAAACGCCCCGATTTGCGCAACCGCCAGGGGATGTGGGCGCTGATCGCCGAGCACGGCCAGGTGGTGAAACGCGGCCATGAACTCGGCCCGGTGCTGGCACCGATCGAACGGCGACTGATGAAGCTCATCGAGGATTGAGGTCGCGGGCCGGTCAACGGCGACGTCCGGGAATGCGTGGCTTGCCGACCGTTCAGCTTCCGGCTTCGTGATCGCGATAACAGGCGTCGGCAAAAGTAGAATATAGCCGGCCGCGTGATTTGAATGTGGTTGATCGCAGAGCCATCCCTACCGTTGGAAGCGCGTGAACGCGGCGTTTGACCGGCGCTACTCCCATCAGACGAGTGTGCGCCCCGTTATCGCATTAGCGCGCGAGGAATAGGTAATATGACCCGAATTGTCCGCCTGCACGCGGACCCGCATGCGGTCCTTGAGGTCTGCTTTGTCACTATCACTCATGTCGCGGGTGGCCGCAGCCATGCCGATCGCGATCTCAACCGAGCTCCAGAAGTCGTCGAAGTCCTCGAAGGTGCGAGACACCGTGATCTCTCGCGTCGCAACATCCGTCAGGCCGGCATCGAGCCAGAGAGAATGAAGCGCACCCATTCGCGACATTTCGGCGCTCGGCGGCAGTAACGGCTGGATTCCCGACGAGCGCAGCTCTTCCTGAAGCGGAGCCATCGGAAATCCGTTGGGTTCGAGCAGATCCCAGACATAAGCGGAAATCGTACCGCCGGGGATCACGACGCGCACCATCTCGGCCAGGCCCTTCGCCGGTTCGGGCACGAAGAAGATCACCAACGCCATGACGGCGGCATCGAAACTGTGGTCGCCAAATGGCAATGCGGTAGCATCGCCTTGCAGGAATTCGGCAATCCCGGCGTGATGACGGGAGCGCGCGAAACCTAGCTGGCCGTCCGAAGGATCGATGCCGAAAATCTTCGAGGGCGCGCAACGGTCGACCAACAGTTCGGTAGAGGCACCGTTGCCGCAACCGACGTCGATCCAACGCAGGCCGGTGGGGGGCGCCAACCACTCGATGAATTCCTCGCCGACCAAGCGACTCCACACGCCCATCATGCGCTCATAGGCTGCCCCATCGTCGAAACGTATCTGGCTGTCGCTCATTGCGTTGCTCCCGTCGCTCGGCGGAATGACCAATAGCAGAGGGCGGCTGGGCGCGACAGCTTCAGGACAGCCTGTACCGCCATTCGCTCGCTCATCATTGGCCGGCTGCGGCGGACGATCACGATTTCGGCGCGATCGCTCAGGTCGTGGCGGGCGGCGTATAGGGCGCGCTGTTTGCTGCATGAATCGCGGCCGCACCGTTTCGAATGCACGATCGGCTGCGCATCGCTACTTGACTAATATATAACTGCGTGGTTATGGGTAAAATCCATAGCTACTGAGTTATACGTTTTCATGTCGACCCAACACGACGTCATTTTCAGCGCCCTGGCGGATCCCACGCGCCGCGGGATTTTCGAGCGGTTGTGCCGTGGCGGCGAGCAGACGGTGGGCGGACTGACCGCGATGGCGGGCGTCTCGCAGCCGGCGGTATCCAAGCATCTCGGCGTGCTGAAAAAGGCCGGGCTGGTGCTCGATCGGCATGAGGGGCGCCAGACCCATTATACCGCGCGGCGGCAGGCGCTCGCGCCTCTCGTCGACTGGACCAGCCAGATGACCGAATTCTGGGAAAGCCGGTTCGACGATCTCGATGATTTGCTCAAGAGGATGGACCAATGACGACGATATCGACCGAAGCCCGTTCCGTGGTAATCGAACGCGACTTCGCGCACACGCCGGACAAGATCTGGCGCGCGCTGACCCAGCCGCATCTGATCGCCGAATGGCTGATGAAGAACGATTTCGTGCCGACCGTCGATCATCGCTTCATGCTCACGGGCGACTGGGGATCGGTCGATTGCAAGGTGCTCGAGATCGAGCCGCAGCGCGCGCTTGCCTATAGCTGGGATGCGATGGGGCTGGAGAGCGTGGTCACCTGGACGCTGACACCATCGGCCGCCGGCACGCATGTGCGGATGGAGCAGGCGGGCTTCCGGCCCGATCAGCAGCAGGCCTTTGCCGGCGCCAAGTTCGGTTGGCAGAAATTCCTCGCCAATCTGGACGAGGTCGTGGCGCGGATCGACTGATCGCCGCGCCACGAACATGGGTGTGAACACTGGGAGGAAGAGATGAGCGCGAATTCGGGTATTCGGCAATTTCATCGCTGGACGTCGATCGTCTTCGTGGTGGCGGTGATCTTCAATACGGTCATGCTCATGATCGGCAGGCAGGCCACATGGGTCGGGCTGACGGCACTTTTCCCGCTGATCCTGCTGACGATAACCGGCCTCTACATGTTCACGCTGCCCTATCTGGCGAAGAGCCGTACATTGTCGCGCGCAAGCGACGTCGCCTGAACGATCGGGAGGCAAGAACGATGACCACGAGCGAGGCCGACGCCAAATCGCCGTCAGAACTGATCGATCAACGGATCGCTTCGCTGGACGACTGGCGCGGTTCAACCCTGGCGCGGATCCGTGCCTTGATCCACGAGGCCGAGCCCGATGTCGTCGAGGAATGGAAATGGCGCGGCGTGCCGACCTGGTACGCCAATGGCAAGATCGTCTGTACCGGCGAGACCTACAAGAACGCCGTCAAGACCACCTTCGCCAAGGGCGCGGCGCTCGACGATCCCAAGGGATTGTTCAACTCGAGCCTCGAAGGCAATGTCCGCCGCGCGATCGACTTTTACGAAGGCGACACGATCGACGAGGAAGCGTTAAAGGAGCTGATTCGTGCGGCGGTCGCGGCGAACAAGGGCAAGGAGCGATGACCGAAATCGCCCCGGTTGGTTAGTTGAGCCAGGGCTGACCAGCGACGTTGATCTTGGCGCCGTTCAACTCGACCTCTTTCTGCTCGGAGAGGAATTTGGCGATGTCCTTGGCGCTTGGCTCATAGACATAAACTTTCCACATCGGCGCGCTGCCTTGCTGACCGAGCCCTTTGCGCTGCAGTTTCAGAACGATCGACGATTTGTCGCCCTTCAACGCAAGCTCGCTCTTTTCGGGCTGTGCGTAATAGGTGACCTCGGGCAGCACATAGCGCTTCAGCCCGGGGACATAGTCGATGCAGAGGCGCGCGCCCTTAGCGTCGTTGCTCATCACATCGAAATCGCCGCTCTGCGAGCAATATTTCTGCGTCGGATAATTGTCCGTGTTGTCGTCGGGCCCGGCGAACTGCCAGCCGGGCGACGGTGGCGACGGCGGGGACGCGGCGTCCTTCGACGCGGTGCATCCGGCCACCAGGCACGCTGCTGCAACGATTGTCCCCGACAAAGTCTTCATAATGGCATCCCCTGTTTGCCGAAACACTGCCGCATCTCGCTAAGTCACGCAACCGGCTCTAAAAAGTAACGCCGATCGATGTGCGTGGCGCGGGGAAGCCCATCAGGGTAGCAAACGGTATCAAGGGGAGAATCGCCGATGCCCGCCGTCAGTACTTGCCTCGCGCCGTCATGCCGCACCAAAGTCGAAGGAACGGTCAATCCTTGCCCCAATTGCGGCGGCAAAATGCGGACGCCGCGGACGGTGCGGATCGCCGGCTGGGTGCTGCTGGTGTGCGGCGTCTTCCTCGCCGGGTTCATGAGCTATCTCTGGTCCGTGCTCGCGCCCTCGATGGCGCATCCGGGCGATACGACGGGCGGGACGACCTTCACCGGCACCGCGGAACAGGCACAGACGATCTTCACTGTGTTCGCCGCGGTGATCGTGTTCGGCCTGGGCTCGATCGCTTACGGCTTGTGGATGATCGTCACCGGGCGGCGCAGCATCGCCATGATGATCGGCGTGCTGGTGCTCGCGGCAGCGTTGGTCGCGATAAGCTGGCGAGCGATGACGGTGCTGCCGGGCTGATGGACCTTCAGGGCAACTGCGCCTTTGGAAAACCCGACCAGACCTGATCGTAATCCTCGTCGAGTGCGCTCGTTTCCAGGGCGTAATCGGTGCAGTGGAACACCCAGCGGCTCTCGATCATGAAAGCCATCGTGCCGTCGATCTTGTGCGGCTCGAGCTCGGCCTCGCTCGCGCCTTTCCACGAGGCGAGGTCGGGGCCGTGACCCGACATCTGATTGTGGAGCGACATCGCGCCGGGGCGGAAGCCCTCGGCCTTGGCGTCATAGGCGCCGTAGAGCAGCCCCATACACTCGCTCATCGTGTTGCGATGGAACCAGGGCGGACGGAACGTGTCCTCCGCCACCATCCAGCGCGGCGGGAAGATCACGAAATCGGCATTGGCGGTGCCTGGCACGTCGCTGGGCGAGGTCAGCACGGTGAAGATCGACGGATCGGGATGGTCGAAGCTGACCGTGCCGATCGTGTTGAAATGCTTCAGGTCGTAGCGATACGGCGCGTAATTGCCATGCCAGGCGACCACGTCGAGCGGGCTGCGGCCGAGTTGCGTCTGCCAGAGTGCGCCCTCGAATTTCTGGATCAGGGCGAAGTCGCCTTCGCGATCCTCGAACCAGGCGACCGGAGTCTCGAAATCGCGGGCGTTGGCGAGGCCGTTCGAACCGATCGGGCCGAGCTCGGGCAAGCGGAAGGGTTGGCCGTGATTCTCCGCGACATAGCCGCGCGCCTTGCCGTCGCGCAGCTCGACCCGGAAGCGCACGCCGCGCGGGATCACTGCGACCTGGCCCGGCGCGAGGTCGATCCGGCCCATCTCGGTCAACAGGAGGAGCGCGCCCTGCTCGGGCAGGATCAGCAATTCGCCATCCGCCGAGGCGAAAGCGCGGTCGGTCATGTCGCGCGTGGCGTGATAGAGATGCATCGCCACGCCTGCTTGGGTCCGCGGGCCGTCACCGGCCACGACCATCGTCGTCAGGCTGTCGAGCCAGTCGGCGTCGATCGCTTCCTCCAGCGGCCGCCAGCGCAAGCGATTGGGGGCGAGGGGGGATTTCGACAGGCCGGGAGCGAAGCGCTTGGCGCCTTCATAACGGGTGAACGCCGGGTGCGCGGCCGAGGGGCGCAAGCGGTAGAACCAGGTACGACGGTTCTCGTGCCGTGGCGCGGTGAAGGCGGTGCCGCTGAGCTGTTCGGTGTAGAGGCCGAAGGCTGGCTTTTGCGGCGAATTGCGGCCGACGGGGAGCGCGCCGGGAATCGCCTCCGTGGCGAAATGGTTGCCGAAGCCGGTTAGGTAGTTTGTCATCGTGCCTCGCCTCAGTCTCCCTCTCCCATTGGGAGAGGGAGGGAGCCCGCAAAGCGGGCGGAAGGGTGAGGGTCGCGTGCAGTCACCCTCATCCAAGCTCCGCTAGGCGGCAAGCCGCCAAGCTTCGCTATCCTTCTCCCAACGGGAGAAGGAATTACGCCTCCGCCTTCGCCGGCACGACGCCGCGGCGGATCTGGTCGAGTTCGATGCTCTCGAACAGCGCCTTGAAATTGCCTTCGCCGAAGCCGTCATTGCCCTTGCGCTGGATGATCTCGAAGAAGATCGGGCCGACCATATTCTCGGTGAAGATCTGCAGCAGCAGGCCGCCGCCGGTCTCCGGCGATCCGTCGATCAGGATGTGGCGCTTGCGCATCTCGGCGACGTCATGGCCGTGGCCAGGGAGGCGCTTGTCGATCAGGTCGAAATAGGTGTCGGGTGCGGTCTGGAACCGGATGCCATTGGCGCGCAGCTGGTCGATCGTCGAGAAGATGTCGTCGGTCGCCAGCGCCAGATGCTGGATGCCTTCGCCCTTATAATCCTTGATGAATTCCTCGATCTGCGAATGCTCGTCCTGGCTTTCGTTGAGCGGGATGCGGATCTTGTCGTCCGGGGCTGTCATCGCCTTGGAGAACAATCCGGTCGCCTGGCCTTCGATGTCGAAATAGCGGATCTGGCGGAAGTTGAAGATCCGCTCGTAATAATTGGCCCAATAATCCATCCGCCCGCGGTTGAGATTGTGGGTGAGGTGATCGAGCGTGTGCAGCCCGACCGAATGGTCGTCGACGCCCGCGCCCGTGGGGACGAAATCGGTCTCGTAAATCTTCGACTTCTTGTCGACGAGGTAGAGGTTGGCGCCGCCGATCCCCTCGATCGCCGGGATGTCGAGCTCACCCGGGCCGTGTTCGCCCTTCACTTCGGTCGCGCCGCGTTCGAGCGCGAGGTCGCGCGCTTTCTCGCCGTCGGCGACGCGGAACGCCATCGCGTTGGCGCTAGGGCCATGGGCGTTGCGGAAACCCGCTACCTGGCCGGCATCGTCCATGTTGAGCAGGAAGTTGATGTCGCCCTGGGCATAGCGGCGCACGTTCTTCGACTTGTGCGTGCCGATATGGGTGAAGCCCATTTTCTCGAACAGATCGGCCATCTTTTCCGGCTCGGGCGAGGTGAATTCGACGAATTCGAACCCGTCCAGGCCCATCGGGTTGTCGTGCGCGTCGGTCATCGGAACATGCTCCAGGGGGAAAAGTCGTTTCAGATGAAACTATATCGTGTTTCAGTGGTGGCGTCCACCGTCCCGAACGCATGTCACGCAACGCTTGTTTCGCGCGGACGAACACCGCAAAGTGACCGGAAATGGCCGATTTGAAGCTCGATCAGTTCCTTCCCTACCGGCTCTCGGTCGTGTCCAACCGCGTGTCGGCGGCGATCGCGACCGCCTATGACCGCTTGTTCGGGCTGCGCATTCCCGAATGGCGGCTGATCGCGGTTATTGCGGAAGGGCCGGGGATCACCCAACAAGCGCTGGGTGTGGCGACGCGCATGGACAAGGTGACGGTGAGCCGGGCGGCGCAGGCTTTGGTCGAGCGCGGGCTGGTCGCGCGGGCGCCGAACGAAGGCGACCGGCGGTCGCATTTGCTGGCGCTGACGGCGACCGGTCGGCTGCTCTACGATCAGGTCGCGCCAAAGGCGCTGGAGCTCGAGGCAAAGGTGCTCGAACAGCTCGACGCTGACGAACGTCTGGCCCTGTCGGCAATGCTCGATCGCATCGAAGCGGCGGCCAGCGAAGTCGCGCCAGAGGGCGTCGGGGCGGATTGAGCGTGAACCGATCGGGCCGCGGCGCGTTGGCAGGCGTGAAGGGGGCGAAGGACGATCCCCGAAAAGGGGCAGTCGTGTCGCGTCTCGTATCGCATTGTTGTCTGGCTATCGCGGCATGTGCCGTCGTTCCCGGCGCGCTGGTCGCGCAACAGGTGCCGCCGTCCGCCCGCACCGATGGAGCGCCCGCCGATCCATCGAATCAGGATCAGGCGCGGCAATCGGGCGAACCCAAGCCGGTGCCGACGCCGACCAGCGATCCGCTCGGCGACAAGCCGATCGTGCCGGACGATCAGTTCGACAAGTCGCTGCCCCCGTTGTCGAACGACATCAACGCACCGCTCGAGCCGATCCCGCAGGAAGCGCCATTCACCCCGCAGACCGCGGACAAGGCACCGCCCAGTGTCACGCCGCCGGCGACGACGCCGGCACCCGACGTGCCGCCAGGGACCCTGCCGCCAGCGCCCGAGCCCGCGCCCGAACTCGCCGCTCCGCTGCCGACGCTCGACAGCTACAACACGGCGCCGGTGACCGAAGTCGCCGACGTGCCGGGCGGGAAAAGCGCCGAGATACGCTACGACACCGTCGTCAACGGTCTCGGCGACCTCGGCCTCGACAGCGACTTCAAGACCTTCTCGTCGTTGAAGAAGGGCGGGGGCAAGGCGGCCAATGCCGCGATGGTGGCGGCGCGCGGGCGCGAGGACGAGGCATTGGCGGTCAGGCTGATGCATTCGCGTGGCTATTATGACGCGACGGCTTTGTCGTCGGTCGAGAGCATCCCCAGCCAGCCCGGCCGCGTCCGCGTCGTGATCAACGCGGTGCCGGGCAAGCAATATACGTTCGCGTCGATCAACGTCGATTCGCAGCCGGTGGTACCGGGCGACCTGATCACCCGGAACCTGCCGCTCAAGGTCGGCGAGCCGATCGACACCGTCCGCGTCCAGGGGGCCGAGGCCAATGTCACGCTGCAAATGGGCCGCAACGGCTATCCCTTCGTTCGGTTGGGGACGCGCGACATCCTGCTCGACGATTCCGCTTTTACCGGCGACTATACTCTGCCGGTCGATACCGGGCCGCGGTCGAGTTTCGGCGATGTCAGCACGAGCGGGCGGCTTGCCTTTGGGCCCGATCACATCCGCCTCCTGCGCCGCTTCAAGCCGGGCCAGCTCTACGACACCGAAAAGGTCGACGATCTCAGAAAGGCGCTGGTCGCGACGGGCCTCTTCTCGACCGTGACGGTCGAACCGGTCGATACCGGCAAGAACGCGTCCGACGGCACCCGGATCGTCGATCTGGCGGTGACGCAGCGGGTCGGGCGGACGCGGTCGATCGCGGCAACCGGCGGCTACAGCACGGGCGAGGGAATCAAGCTCGAAGGCACATTCACCGCGCGCAACGCTTTCCCGCCCGAAGGTGCGTTCATCGTCGGCGCGGTCGCCGGCACGCAGGAGCAGAGCGGCACGGTCACCTTCCGTCGTTCGAACTGGAAGCAGCGCGATCGTACGCTGTCGTTCGGGCTCAGCGCCGGGCATAACAATTACGACGCGTTCGACGCCGCGACCCTGTCGCTGTTCGGCCGCGTCTCGTACGATTCGACGCCGATCTGGCAGAAGCGGATAACTTACGCCTATGGCTTCGAGCTGACCGGGACCAACGAGAGCGTCTATAATTTCAATGCCGGCAAGCGCCAACGCGGGACCTATTTCATCGCCGCGCTGCCGCTCAATATTCAGTGGGACACGTCGGACGATTTGCTCAATCCGACCAAGGGCTATCGCGTGAAACTGACGTTGAGCCCGGAAACGTCGGTGCGCGGCCCGATCCGGCCCTATGCTCGCACCCAGATCGACGCGAGCGTCTATTATCCGGTCACCAGCAGCATCGTGATCGCCGGGCGCGGCCGGGTCGGATCGATCCTGGGCATCGCGCGCGACGATTTGGCGCCGTCGCGGCGTTATTATGGTGGCGGCGGCGGATCGGTGCGCGGCTATGGCTATCAGCGGCTGGGGCCGTTCGATCCCAATGGCGATCCGGTCGGCGGGCGCAGCGTCAATGAATTCGCGCTGGAGGCACGCTATCGGTTCGGCAATTACGGCATCGTGCCGTTCGTCGATGCCGGCAATTCCTACGCCAGCTCGATGCCCAAATTCACCGACTGGAAATTCGGCGCGGGCATCGGCGGGCGCTTCTACACCAATTTCGGACCGATCCGGGTCGACGTCGCGACCCCGCTCAACAAGCGCAAGGGTGACTCGCGGATCGCGCTCTACATCTCGATCGGTCAGGCCTTCTGATGGTCGACGAGACGCCCCCGGGCGAAACGCCCGAGTCCGATGTCGTCGTGATGAAGCGGCCGTGGTGGCTGCGGCTGGCGCGCGGCGTCGTCATTCTGTGCGCCGCGATCCTGGCGTTGCTGACGATCGTCTATTTCGGGCTCGACACAGCGCCTGGGCATCGTTTCATCGTCTCGCGGCTCGAAAGCTACAAGACCGAGACCGGGCTCAACATCAAGGTCGGGCGGATTCGCGGCTCGATCTACGGCAAGATGGAGCTGGTCGATCTCAGGGTGAGCGATCCCCAGGGTATTTTTCTGACCGCGCCGACCGCGACGATCGACTGGAATCCGTTCCAGTTCTTGTGGAACCATATCGACGTCAATGCGATGGCGGCGCCGACGGTGGTGATGCACCGCTCGCCGTCACTACTGCCCAGCGCGCCCAACACGCCGATCCTCCCCGATATTGATATCGATATCGGCAGCCTGAAGGTCGACCGGCTGTGGCTAAAGGCGCCGGTCACGGGGCAGCAGCATATCATCCGGCTCGATGGCGTTGCGCATATCGCCGATCGGCGCGCGCAACTGATCGCCAATGCCGATGCGGTGCGCGGGCCGGGAATTGCCGGTGGCGATCGGTTGCGGCTGGTGCTCGACGCCCAGCCGGACGCGAACAAATTGGGCATCCGCGTCAGGTTCGACGCGCCCGCCGATGGCGTCGCCGCGAGCATGACCGGCGTCAAGGCGCCCATGGCGATCCGGATCGGCGGCGCCGGCGACTGGAAATCGTGGAAAGGAAAGGGCGTCGCCGCACTCAATGGCCAGTCGCTCGCCGATCTCGATCTCGGCGCGCACAACGGCACCTTCACGATCAAGGGCGTGACGCATCCCGGTCTGTACCTGAAAGGCCCGGTCGAGCGGTTGACCGCACCGGGCCTGAATGTCGACATCGTCTCGACCCTGGAGAAGCGCAAGGCGACGACGCGGATGGTGCTCAAGTCGGACGCACTGGCGGTCGCGGCGAACGGGCTGCTCGATCTCGGCGAGAACAAGTTCGGCAATTTCGTGATCGACGCGCGGTTGCTTACACCCGGCGCGATGCTGCCCAATTTGTCGGGCCGCGACGTGATGACGCATTGGACGCTCGACGGACCGTTCGCGACCCCGACCATCGGCTACAATCTCAGCGCCGCAGCGATCGCCTTCGGCGGTACCGGCCTCGAAGGTCTGACTGCGTCGGGCAAGGCGACGGTCGATGCCAAACATGTCCTGATCCCGGTCAATGCGCGCGCGCGCCGCGTCACCGGAATGAACGCGGCAGCCGGCGCCTTGCTGACCAATGTCACCGCGGTCGGCGATTTCGCTTATTCCAACGGCAAGCTTCTGTCCGATAATCTGAAGCTCAAATCCGACAAGATCGACGCGACCGCGATCGTCGTCGCCGATCTGCCGAGCGGCCATTATACCGGCGCGCTCAAGGGGCGGGTCAACAACTATACGATCGATGGGATCGGCATCGTCGACCTGACCACCGACGCCAAATTGGTATCGGTGCCAAAGGGCGGGTTCGGCATCACCGGACGGATCGCGGCCAGGACACGGCGCATCTTCAATTCAGGCGCGGAAAGCTTTCTCGGCGGTCAGGCGATCGTCACCAGCGATATCGGCTACGGCACTGACGGCGTCTTCACTTTCTCCAACGTCAAACTCGCCGCGCCGCGCCTTAGCGTCTATCGCGGTTCGGGCAGTTATCGGCCCAATGGCCAGATCATGTTCACCGGCGATGCGCATTCGAAGGATTACGGCCCGATCAACGCGCGGGTGACCGGGACCGCCGCCGCACCAGTGATCGTCATTCACGCACCGCGCCCGGGCGTCGGCGTCGGCCTTGCCGGGCTCGAAGCCACGATCCGCGGCAAGGGCGATGGCTATGCCATCGTCGCCAAGGGCACGACCAATTACGGGCCGTTCGCCGCCAACGTGCTGGTGCGCAGCGGCAAGACGCTGGCGATCCAGGTCAACCAGGGCAGTACCTTCGCCGGCATGAACCTGACCGGTGCGCTGCAACAGACCGCGGCGGGACCATTCGCGGGCAAGCTGCAATTCGCCGGATCGGGAATCAACGGCACCGCCATGCTCGGCGCGGAGGGCAAGGTGCAGCGCGCCGACATCGCCGCGCGCGCCTATAACGCCACGATCCCCGGCAATGAGGATTTCACCATCGGCCGCGCGATCGTCAGCGCCAGCGTGGTGCTCTACCCGAACGCGCCGCGCGTCCTTGCCGATATCCAGGTCGGCAACATGCGCTACGGCGCGACGGTGTTCCAGGCGGCACGCGCCAAGATCGACTATTCGAACGGCAGCGGTACCGCCCGGGCGGTGCTGGCAGGGTCGTCGGGCGTTCCGTTCAGCATGGGCATCAATGCCCGGCTCCAGCCCAAATTGTGGCTGGTGGCGGTATCGGGCAAGGCCAACGGGATCGGCTTCCGCACCCCGCGGGCGGCGCAGATCGAGCCGCTGAACGGCGAATATCGCCTGCTCCCGAGCCAGGTTGATTTCGACAAGGGCAGCGCCCGGATCGCCGGCTCCTATGGCAAGGGGCTGTCGCTGCAGGCACGGCTCGACAAGCTCGATCTGTCGGTGGCCAACGCCTTGGTGCCTAATCTCGGCATCGATGGCAGCGCCACCGGCAGCGTCGATTATGTCCAGCCGGCAGGCACGGCGGTGCCGAACATCGATACGCGACTGGCAATTTCTAACTTCACGCGATCGAGCGCGGTGATCGTATCGGAGCCGGTCGATATCCAAGTGATCGGACGGTTGACCGAGGCGGGCGCCGACGCGCGCGCGCTGGTCAAGCGTGGTGCGACGACGGTGGGCAGGTTGCAGGCGCGGCTGGCGCCATTGGGCGATGGCGCGAGCTGGATGGACCGGCTCTATGCCTCGCCGCTATCGGGCGGAATCCGCTATAACGGCCCGTCGGGCGTATTGTTCTCGCTCTCGGGCCTGGCCGGCCAGCAGGTCGCGGGCGGCGTCGTCGTCGCGGCGGATTTCTCCGGTCGGCTGGGATCGCCGCAGCTCAACGGCATCGTGCGCGGCGACAATCTGACTTATGTCAATTCGAATTACGGCACCAAGCTCACGCAGATGAAGCTCGCAGGTCGCTTCACCAACGACCGGCTCGACATCAGTCAGCTCAATGCGAAGGCAGGCGACGGCACGGTCGAGGCGAGCGGCTGGGTCGGTTTGTCTGCGGACCAGAATTTCCCGATGAGCCTCACGGCGAAACTCAACCGAGCCACACTGGCGAGCGGGGATTCGCTGGGCGCAACCGCTACCGGCACGTTGACCGTGACCAACGGCAAGGACGGCGGACTGGTCAAGGGCGACCTGACCATTCCCAATGCCCGCTATCAGGTGGTCTATCAGGGGCAGGCGGAAGTCGAGGAACTCAAGGGCATCCGCCGCAAGAGCGACCCGCCGCGGCCGCACATCGCGCCCAAGCCGCCGAGCAATTTCGCGCTCGATATCCGCATCCGCGCCAACGACCAGGTCTTCGTCGAGGGTATGGGCCTCGAATCCGAATGGAGTCTGGCGATGCGCGTGTCCGGCACCGCGACGACGCCGAAGGTCAATGGCAGCGCGACGATCGTGCGCGGTACGTATAATTTCGCCGGCAAGCGGTTCGACATCAATCGCGGTAACGTCCGCTTCAGCGGCGGCGTGCTGTCCGATCCGACGCTCGACATCTCCGCCTCGACCACGACCAATGGCATCAACGCGATCATCAACATCACCGGCACCGGACAGCGTCCGCAAGTGGCCTTCACCTCGTCGCCCGCCTTGCCGCAGGACGAAGTGCTGAGCCGCCTGCTATTCGGATCGAGCCCGCAGAATCTGTCGGCGATCGAGGCGCTGCAACTCGCCGCCGCGCTGAACTCGCTGCGCGGTGGGGGCGGGGGGCTCAATCCGCTCGGCAAGCTGCGCGGTGCAGCCGGCATCGACCGCCTGCGAATCCTGGGCGCGGACCAGGCGACCGGCCGCGGCACCGCACTCGCGGCGGGCAAGTACATCACCGACAATATCTATGTGGAGATCATCACCGACGCGAAGGGCTTCACCGCGACCCAGCTGGAGATCGCGCTGACCAAGAGCCTGAGCATATTGTCGCAGACGGGATCGTTCAGCGGGACCGGCGCGAGCGTGAAATATCAGAAGGATTTCTGATGATTTCCCCGATCACGAACGTCATGCCGGGCTTGTCCCGGCATCCACCGCGCAACAACACCTCATCTCGGTTTTGGAGAAGTGGACCCCGGCACAAGGCCGGGGTGACGATGGATTGAGGCGCGTCGGTCGCGTCTAACTGACACCCATGTAAACAGCCTCTTTGCAACCCGCGCAGAATCGAATATCCGGTATGGCGGAGAGGTAAGGCATATGGAGCATTTCGACGTCCTCGTCGTCGGCGCGGGCATTTCGGGAGTCGGCGCGGGTTATTATCTGCAATCGCAGAGTCCGGACCGCAGCTATGCGATCCTGGAGGGCCGGCCGCAGATGGGCGGGACCTGGGACCTGTTCCGCTATCCGGGCATCCGCTCGGATTCGGACATGTACACGCTGGGTTATTCGTTCAAACCGTGGACCGATGCCAAGGCGATCGCCGACGGGCCGGCGATCCTGAAATACCTCAAGGAAACGGCGAGCCAATACGGCATCGACAAGCACATCCGCTACAATCATCACGTCAAGAAGGCGTCCTGGTCGACCGAGGACGCGCGCTGGACGGTCGAGGCCGAAACCGCCGACGGACCGGTCACGCTGACCTGCAATTTCCTCTTCATGTGCTCGGGCTATTACAATTACGCCAAGGGCCATTCGCCCGATTTCGCCGGCGTCGAGGATTTCAAGGGACGCATCGTCCATCCGCAATTCTGGCCGCAGGATCTCGATTATTCGGGCAAGAAAGTGGTGGTGATCGGTTCGGGCGCGACCGCGGTGACTCTGGTTCCCGCGATGGCCGACCAGACCGAGCACATCACCATGTTACAACGATCGCCGACCTATATCGTCGCGCGCCCAGCCGAGGACGGGATGGCCAATTGGATGCGCGGCAAGCTGCCCGGCAAATTGGCCTATGGTCTGGTGCGCTGGCGCAACGTGCTGTTCGGGCTGTTCTTCTTCAACCAGGCGCGGAAATATCCGGCCAAGGCGAAGGAGCGGATCATCGACATGGTCCGCGCCGAATTGCCCGACCATGACATCGAGACGCATTTCACGCCGCGCTACAATCCGTGGGACCAGCGCCTCTGCCTGGTGCCCGATGGCGACTTGTTCCGCGCGATCCGCGAGGGCAAGGCCGATGTCGTGACCGACACGATCGAGCGCTTCGTGCCCGAGGGAATCCTGCTCAAGTCGGGCAAGGCGCTGCCCGCCGATATCGTCGTTACCGCGACCGGGCTGGAATTGCAGTTGCTGAGCGACGTCCAATTCTCGGTCGATGGCGAGACCAAGGATTTGTCGCGGACGATCAATTACAAGGGCATGATGTATTCGGGCATCCCGAACATGGCATCGTCATTCGGCTATACCAATGCGTCCTGGACGCTGAAGGCCGATTTGACCTGCGCCTATGTCTGCCGGCTGCTCAACACCATGCGCAAGCGCGGGCTGCGCCAGGCGACGCCGCAGCCGAGCACGCCGGTGGGGGAGGAGCCGTTCCTCGATTTCACCTCGGGCTATGTCCAGCGCTCGATCGACAAATTCCCGCGCCAGGGCGACCGCAAGCCGTGGCGGGTCCATCAGAATTACGTCCGCGATTTGATGGCGCTGAAGTTCGGGTCGGTCGACGACGAGATGCAATTCTCCAACCCGGTGCCGAAGCCGGCGAAGAAGGCGGCGTAGGCAATAGCCGTTGGAGGTAATCGTCGGAAGTAGCCGTCGGAGGGTAGTCGTCGAAGCTAGTCGTCGGAGGTAGTCGTCACCCCAGCGAAAGCTGGGGTCTCAGGCGGCATCGCGATACTGCTGGAGACCCCAGCTTTCGCTGGGGTGACGGATTATTTTCTCTGGGGTGACGATCGGGCTTTCGATGAGGTGACGATCAGGCCTGACGCAGTAACGTCACCCGCGCCTTGCCATAGGTCTTGTCGGCGTCGACCTCGAACCCCGCCAACTCGACCTTTTCGTTTTTCGCCGTTTCGATGCTGATCCAGGTCGCCGGGCCGACCCAGCCGAGCCGTGCCAATTTGTCGAGCGCCACTATGCCGGCGCCGGTACCGTAGGGCGGGTCCATCAGGATCAGGTCGAGCGGCACGCGCGCGGGACCGAGCGCCAGCACCGATTGGGCGCGGACATCGGCCTTGGCACCGAGCTTGGCGATATTGGTGCGCAGCGCGTCGAGCGCGGGCTTGTCCTGCTCGACGAACAGGCACGAGGCGGCACCGCGCGACAAAGCTTCGAGGCCCAACGCGCCCGAACCGGCGAACAGATCGGCGACGGCGAGGTCCTCGAAACTGCCGAGCCGGCTGGTGAGCATCGAGAACAGGGCTTCGCGCGTGCGATCCGCGGTCGGGCGAGTCGCGTCACCCTTGGGTGCGACGAGCGGGCGACCGCGCCACTGTCCGGCAATGATCCGCATCTAGCGCGGCTTTCGCGGCGGCCGCGGTCCGCCACGGGGCGCGGAAGGGCCACGCGAGTTCGATGGGCCAGAGGGACGCGGCGGCGCCGATGGGCGCCCAGGGCCACGCGAGGAAGTCGCACCGGCAGGGCGAGCTGGACGAGTCGGACGCTCTGGCCGTTCGGCCGTGTCACGATCGCCGCGGTCGTTGCGAAAATTGCGAGAGCGGTCGCTTCGCGCACCGGTCGAGCGGGTCGCCAGCGTTCCATCGGCGCGCTGGCGCGGGCCCGCTTTGGCTTTGGGCGGGCGTTTGCCCGTCGCCGGCCGCGGCACGTCGTCGGGCGAGGAATTGCGCGTGCTGCGGCCCCTGAACGGCGCCCGATCGGCCGCGTCGCGCGCGTGATCCGAACGATGCGGGGCGTCTTGCTGCGGTCGCTGGTGCGTCGCCGAAGATGCCGGGCGAGCGGCGACGCGGGGCGCTGCCGTCTGCCAGCGTCGCTGCTCAGGCTCGTTGCGGGCGCGGGACGTGCCTTCCGCTCTCGGCCGAGCCGGGTGTGAACCGGCTGAAGGCGTGGGGCTCGAAAGCGCGCTGACCTGCTTCCGCGCCGGTTGCGGCAGATCGAGTCGGGTCGGATCCTTGCGGAACGAATCGATATCGTGCGCGCGGACTTCGCCGATCGCCCCCATCGGCAAGTCGCCGAGCACGAAGGGGCCGTAACGCGTGCGGATCAGCCGGCTGACTTCCAGGCCGAGATATTCGAGCACGCGCCGCACCTCGCGGTTCTTGCCCTCGGTCAGCTTGAGTTCGATCCAGAAGTTGGCGCCCGTGCGTCGCTCCATATTAGCGTCGATCGATCCGTAGCGGACGCCCTCTATCTCGACGCCATGGATCAGATCCTCGAGTTGTGACTGGGCGACGGTGCCATAAGCGCGGGCACGATAGACGCGTTCGACGCCGGTCGCCGGTAGTTCGAGCTGGCGCTTGAGCCCGCCATCGGTGGTCAGCAGCAACAGCCCTTCGGTCGCGAGGTCGAGCCGGCCGACCGGGACCAGGCGCGGCAATCCTTTGGGCAAGCGATCGTAGATCGTCGGGCGGCCCGCCGGATCGCGCTCGGTGACCAGCAGGCCCTTGGGCTTGTGATAGAGGAACAATCGCGCGGCTTCCGCCTCGCGTACCGGGTTGCCGTCGACGGTGACGCCGGCGAGCGAGCTCAGCAACGTCGCGGGCGTTTCGACGACGACGCCGTCGATCGCGATGCGGCCTTCGGCGATCATGCGTTCGACTTCGCGCCGCGAGGCGATTCCGGCACGCGCCAACATTTTTGCGATCCGCTGATCGTCGGGAGTCTTGGAGGGAGGCATCGGCGCGCCAATATACCGATTGGCAGGGGAACGGGGGAAAATTTGCACCGGACTCGTTGCTGGGCGTTAAGCCACGCACACGTAACGACGCGCGGACGAAACGATCTGCGCGCGATTGGGTTGAACGATCATGGTGTTCGGACACGCAAAAAGGGTCATCACGCGGCTTCTCGTCTGCGAGGACGAGCCATTGATCGCGTTCGAGAATGAGCATGCGCTGATCGAACGGGGATTCGAGGTCGTCGCCACGGTCGATCGCGTCGCCGACGCGATCGCGGTGCTGGCGTCCGGCGTCGATGTCCATCTCGTCCTTGTCGATATCACCCTGGCCGATGGCAGCGGGATCGAGGTCGCGCGGGCGGCGCATGCCCGCGGAGTCGCGGTGGTCTTCGTCACCGGCGAATGCCCCGAAGGCGGCCGTGCCTTTGCCCGCGGCTGTCTCGCCAAACCCTATCGGCCGGTCGATCTGATCGCCGCGATCGCCGCGATCGACGGGCAGATCCAGGGCCGCCCGCGCCCGCGCCGCCTGCCGCGCGGTTTCTCGCTGTTCGATCAGGAAGAGACAGCCTGACAAGCCATCACGCCAATAAAGTCCGCCACTCCAGCGAAAGCTGGGCTCTCAAGCAGTATTGCGCTTTCAGCCCAATAGCCCGTCAATCCGGCGATAACTGGGGGCTCAGGCGTATCGCATTTTCGCCCCAATAACCGTCATCCCAGCGAACGCGGGGATCTCAAGCGGTATCGCGGTACGGCTGGAGACCCCAGCGTTCGCTGGGGTGACGGTCCGAGCTTTCGTCGGGGAGACGATCGTCCCTTCGCTAGGATGACGACCAAGCTTTCGCCGAGATGACGGTCTTAGGCTTGATGCACTGCAACCCTAGCGTCTATCTGCGCCGGCATGACCGAACCGCTCAGCACTGCCGCTCCCTCGACCTACCGCATCCATGGCGCCACCGGCGACTGGGAAGTGATCATCGGACTCGAGGTGCACGCCCAGGTCACTTCGCAGGCCAAATTGTTCTCTGGCGCGGCGACCGAATTCGGCGCCGAGCCCAATACGCAAGTGTCGCTGGTCGACGCGGCGATGCCGGGCATGTTGCCCGTGCCAAACCGCGAATGCATCCGCCAGGCGGTGCGCACCGGTATGGCGATCGATGCCAAGATCAACAAATGGTCGCGGTTCGACCGCAAGAATTATTTCTACGCCGATCTGCCGCAGGGCTATCAGATCAGCCAGCTCTACCATCCGCTGGTCGGCGAGGGCGCGGTCGAGATCGAGCTGGAAGGCGAGGCCGAGGCGACCAAGAAGATCGGCGTCGAGCGCATCCATGTCGAGCAGGATGCCGGCAAGCTGATGCACGACCAGCATCCGACGCGGTCGTACGTCGACCTCAACCGCTCGGGCGTCGCGCTGATGGAGATCGTCAGCAAGCCCGACATGCGCTCGCCGGCCGAGGCGGGGGCCTATCTGACCAAGCTGCGCTCGATCCTGCGCTATGTCGGCTCGTGCGATGGCAATATGGACCAGGGGTCGATGCGCGCCGACGTCAACGTCTCGGTGCGCAAGCCGGGTGACGAATTCGGCACGCGGACCGAGACCAAGAACGTCAACTCGATCCGCTTCGTGATGCAGGCGATCGAGCATGAGGCGTCGCGTCAGGTCGATGTGCTCGAATCGGGCGGCAAGATCGTCCAGGAGACGCGGCTGTTCAATCCGGACACCGGCACGACGCGGTCGATGCGGTCGAAGGAAGATGCGCACGATTATCGTTATTTCCCCGATCCCGACCTGTTGCCGCTCGAACTCGACGACGCGTTCCTCGAAGCGTGCCGCGCGAGCCTGCCCGAGCTGCCCGGCGCCAAGCGCGCGCGGTACGAGGCGTTGGGCATCACGCCCTATCAGGCCAATGTGCTGACTGCCGAGGTCGAGACCGCGCGCTGGTTCGATGCGTTGCTCGATGAAGGTGCCAAGCCGGTGGCGGCGGCGAACTGGGTATCGTCGGAATTGTTCGGCGCGCTCAACCGGCTCGGCAAGGACATCACCGAATCGCCGGTGACGCCGGGCCAGGCAGCGGAACTGCTGGCCCTGGTCGACAACGGCACTTTGTCGGGCAGCCTGGCCAAGCAGGTATTCGAGGTGATGCTCGAGACCGGCGACGCACCCGGCAAGATCGTCGAGGAACGCGGGCTCAAACAGACCAGCGACACCGCTGCGATCGAGGCGGTGATCGCCGACGTGCTGGCGAAGAATCCGAATCAGCTCGATCAGTATCGCGGCGGCAAGGAGGCGCTGTTCGGCTTCTTCGTCGGCCAGACGATGAAGGCGATGCAGGGCAAGGCCAATCCGGGCGTGGTCAATGAGTTGCTGAAGAAGGCGCTGTCCTGAGCGAGATCGCCGTTCGAGCCGCGGCTTCGGCCGGGTCGGCCGGCTCAGCACCGGCGGCAACCCGACCATCCTGGGGATACGCGCCCGGGTCGGAAGCCGAAGCAGCGATCGGCCATGGCGGAGCAGGCTGGGCATATGGCCCGGACTGATAGGCAACCTTCCCCGGCCAACGCTGTTCGAGTTGCCGTTGCAGTGCGCGGGCGGGCTGTTTCCAGCTGTCGCCTCCTTGCGGTTGGTAGACGCTGAACAGGACGCCATCTCCGCCCGCGGCGGCATAGACAGTTCCAATCTGCGTTCCGGCCTCTGTGCAGACACTCGCGTAGAACCACTCCATGTCCGGGTCCGGCGGTGAGGAGTCGCGGAACGACCAGTTTCTGCTCTGGGTAAAACGACGCAATTCGCGGCGCAAAGCCGGCCAGTCGCTGATCGGCACCCGCAATTCGAAACCTGCCACCGGATCGATCGACGATCGGCCGTCGCGCAATGGATTGTGGCAGGAACGATCGACATAGAGGCCCGGAACCGCCGCACCACCGAAGATCGCACCGACGACCAGAGCCGCCAGCAGGCCAATCCTCCAGGATCGGCCGAAGGCCGAAGCCTGATCGGCCGAAAGCCAGTCGATCAGGCGCCAGGTGATGAAGGCCCCCAATATTCCGGCAAGACCGGGTACGCCGACGAACGCCACAAAACCTGCCCAAGCCTCGGTTTTGTCGCCGATCGTCGTGGTGCCCCCAATGATTTGCGCGAGCAGCAGTAGCGACAGCAACGCCGGGACGACCGCGCCGGTGACGAACCCGCCCTTGACGACCGATCGCCACGACACGCCCCCTCTGTCCCGAAGGGCGATCAATATCGGCAGACCGACCGCGAGCGCGATGAACATCGTGACCCCCATCACGACCGGCAGCGCTCTCAGCAAATCCGTGGCCCAGGCGATGGGTACCGATACGATAGCCGCCGCCGTAGCAACGGCAACCAGCCCCGCACATCCGCTGGGGTGAAGGGCAGAGGTAGAACGCTCATCCATCGGCGTGGCCACAAATTAAGAAATAAAGAGATTACTTAAATACCGAATTTCTTTAGCTACGCAAGCGAGCAAATATGCTGTCGCCAACCAGAGACATTGCCGCAACGCGCCTAGAGCCATAGGCTCAATTCGAGAGGAGTATCCCGATGCTGCGATTGACCCCGATGACGCTGGGCTTGCTGGCGATGCCGGCGCTGGCGCAAACCAGTCCGACCACCGCACCGCAACCCGCACCGACGCCGACGATCGCGCCGACGCCGATCGCCACACTGCCGCGCGTGAAGATCGACACCACCGTCGGCAGCTTCACGGTCGAGGTCGAGACGGTGAAAGCACCAGCCACCGCCGCCAATTTCCTCCGCTATGTCGACCAGAAGAAGCTGGACGGCATCACTTTCTATCGGACGTGCAAGGTGGCCGATAAATTCGGCTTCGTGCAGTTCGGGACTAATGGCGATCCCAAGCGGACGCTGCCGCCGATCAAGCACGAGCCGACCACCATCACCGGGCTGAAGCATCTCAACGGCACGCTCTCGACCGCTCGCCTGGCGCCAGGATCGGCGCGCGGCGACTTTACCATCAGCGTCGGCGATCAGCCGTCATTCGACGCCGACCCGACCAAGCCGGACGACGCCACCAAGACCAACCTGGGCTATGCCGCGTTCGGTCGCGTGGTGGACGGCATGGATGTCGTGCTCAAGATTTTCGACGCGCCGATCGACCCCAATGCGACGGTGCGCGGGTCGTTCAAAGGAGAGGTTCCGGCGGCGCCGGTACGCGTGTTGAGCGCTCGGCGATTACCCAAGAACTGACGCCGGGTTCGATCCAACGGACGAAACCGTACTGGAACAGCGAGTTGTACTCGTTTCGCCTTGCCCCGTGACCGGCTGATCGATAGGCTCCCTCAGGAATCAGGGAGGGGCAATCCATGAAGAGGCTGTTACTCGTCGCCGCGCTGGCGGTGACGTTTCCCACGTGCGCGTACGCCGGGGACAAAATCAACAACGATACGGTGATATCGCTACTTCAGGCCGGGCTGGGCGATGAGGCGGTGATCGCGAAGATCAACGCGTCCGACGTCGATTTCAATCTTTCGACTGATCAGATGATCGCGCTGAAACAGAAAGGCGTTTCAGGGCCGGTCATCGCCGCGATGTTGAAGCGATCATCTCCTGGCGTGTCAGCGGCGTCGCTCGACTCGATCGATCCGATGATTCCTCATCCCGCCGGGGTGTACATGGTACAGAACTGGGACGGTCTTGCGCGTATGCAACGGCTCGATCCGACGGTTTCCTCCCAGGCGAAGACCGGCGGGTTCCTAGGATATGCTCTGACGTCCGGGATAGCATCGATGAGCATCAAGGCGGCGATCCAAAATGAGGCGGCGCGCTACAGCGCGAAGGTGCCGACGCCGGTCTTCTACTTCTTTTTCGACGAGGCTAACGGCCAGCCTCAGCAGACGACGTCGTGGGCGGCAGGGACGGCCGCGACGGTTACCGCACCCAGCGAGTTTACTCTCGTCGAATTGATGCAGAAGAAAGGGCGGCGTGAAGCGCGCGTCGGGAGCGTCAATATCGGTGGCGCGAAGACGGGGGTCATGGACAAGGATCGGCTATCCTTCGATTATGAACTGGTCCGTCCCGGCGTCTATAAAGTGACGCCGAAACGGCCGCTTAAAGCCGGTCAATATGGCTTCATCTATTCGTTGGCCGGTGGTGGTGGCGCTGGCGCGCTCACCGCACGGATATTCGATTTCGGCGTTCAATAGCACTGACGGCAGGACGGCGGCGCACTATTGCGCGTCGTCGTCCTGGTTCTTGGTCTCTCCGCCGGTGCCGGCATTGCCGGAGAACAGGCCGGGCGCGGCCAGGGTCTCGGGCTCCTCGCCGCCTTCGCCGCGTTCGACCGCGTCCTTGCGCGCCTCGACTTCCTGTTGGAGGTCGCTGCGGGTGTCACCCTTGCGGATATTGCGTTCGCGTTCGCCCGCGGCATCGGCCTGCGTGTTTCGATCGGTCATCGGGATCATCCTTGCGGGTTGGCGGGGCCGGTCGGCTGTTCGCCCGGCGAGGGGATATCGATATCGGGCATCGGCGGTGAGATCTCCGGCGGAGCGGGCGTGGGTTGCCCGGGCTGACTGGGCTCGGGGGGTTGTTCGGGCGGTGGTGTCTCGGGCGGGGGATTGGTCGACATGGCGATTCCTTTCGCACCTTGAACGCCCTCGTGACCCAGGGGTTGCTCCTGGGGAAAACTTGCTGTGGACCATTCGTATGACCCTGCTTTTTGAGGCAGGCACCTTCACGACGCGTCTGCGGTCTCAATTCAGCGCCGGGTCGCCAAACCCGCGGTCCGCGCGATCGCGGACAAGGGGAAAGAGCAGCGCGACCGCCCGGCGGCTGCCGGCCGCGCTGAAATGGCCGTCATCGGCGAACAGGAAAGCAGGTCCCGCCTTGTAGGGGCAGGCGTCCGCGCCGCACAGAATGGCGATCGGATCGACGAAATGCGCGCCGATCGCGGCGCGGCTCAGGGCTTGGTTGATGCCGCGATCGACCGCGATCGGCCAGGACGCGGTGCCCCTGTCCGTTGCGCCAGTCCGATAGGCGATGGTCTGGACGTCGGCGGCGAACAGCGGCGTCTGCCCAATCACCGTCACGCTCGCCCCGGCCTTGCGCAGCGCGGCGATAGTGGCGGGCAAGGCATCGAACCCGCGCGCGCGCCAATTCTGCCAACGCGCCGCGATGACGACATGGGTGAACCGTCCTTGCCGCACGACGTCGAGGACATGCTCGTCGAACGCGCGACAGGTCGGCGTCATGCCACTGGTATCGAGCAACGGGGTGCAGGCGGCTGCGGTATACTGGACGACGGTGGCCGCGATGCTGCCGGCATTCGCCTCGATGCCGGGTACATAATGAGCAGCGAAGCTATCGCCCCAGAGCAGGACCTTGGGGCCAGCGGCGCGGGAGCGGGTGCACGCCGCTTCACGCCAGACGAGCGGGTTTGCGCCGCCTTCGAAGAAGCAACTCCCTTTGCCCCAGCGTACATCGGTCATCAGTGGCTGCGTCGCTGGCAGCGCGAGGCGCCCCGGCAGGCCGCGGGTCATGACACCCGCGATGCCGGCCAGCGCGGCCATCAACAACACGGTAGCGGCCAGGCGCAACACTGTGCGCCGATCGGCCGTCGCATAACGAAGTGGTTGTTCGATCCAGCGCTGGATCGCCCAGGCGAGGGCGATGCTGCCCGCAATCATCGCCGCGATCATGACACCGTCCGGCTCGCGCATCGTCGCCTCGCGAACCAGCACGACGATCGGCCAATGGACCAGATAAAGCGGGTAAGAGATGCGTCCGACGAACACTAGCGGCGGACTGGCCAGCGTGCGGGTGATAGCCGTCGCCGGGTGGGCATCGCCATGGGGGAATCCGGCAAGGATCAGCGCCGCGGCTCCCAATACCGGCGGCAAAGCGGCGATGCCGGGGAAAGGTGTCAGCTCATTATAGCATAGGATCGGCAGGGCGATCAGGGCGATACCGGCGATCGCCGCCGCCTGCCGCAGCCAGGCTGGGCCGGCGCGGAAAGAATATAGAGCGAGCAGCGCGCCGGCCAGCAGCTCCCACAGGCGCGTCGGCAGCAGGAAGAAGGTCGCCGACGGTGCGATCGGCAGCAGCGCGAGATTGAGAACGAAGCTGACGAGTGCAACGACCAACAGGGCGGGGCCGCAGGCGCGGCGGAAATGGCGATGTCCGGCCGCGAGCAGCATCGGAAACAGCAGGTAGAATTGCTCCTCCACCGCCAGCGACCAGAGGTGCATCAACGGGACCTGCCGGGCGTCGGGGGCGAAATAACCCGAGCCGACCCACAGGAAGAGATTCGACGCCGATACCGCCGATGCGGCGAGCGATTGCGAATAATGGATCAGCGCAGGGGGCAGCAGGATCAGCCAGGCGGCAAGCGTGGTCGCCGCGAACATCACGCCGAGCGCCGGCAGCAACCGGCGCACGCGGCGTTCGTAGAAACCGCCCAGCGAGAAGCGACCGGTATCGAGATCGCCCCATAATCCGCGCGTGATCACGAAACCGGAGATGACGAAGAAGATGTCGACGCCGACGAAACCGCCGGGAAGTCCCGGTACGCCCAGATGGAACAGCAGCACCGGCAGGATCGCGAGCGCGCGAAGGCCGTCGATATCGGCGCGGTAGCCGGGCAGGACATGTGCCGCCGACCGCGACACGTCCCGCGGCCGCGAATGGGCGCCGGCCAGGGGACGCGCCAGGGAGATCGGAAGGCCAGTCACGGCCCTGGCGATACCGGCGCGCTGGTTGCCATCGCGCTAACAGGTGGCAGGCGACGCTACCTTTTGCGCCTTTGTGATGCCGTCAGTTGCCAAGCGGGTTGCTCCCGGTGCCGCAGTTGCTATAGACGCCGCCGACCGGCGGTCCTCTGGCGGGCGTGGCGGAACTGGTAGACGCGCTGGATTTAGGTTCCAGTATCGCAAGATGTGGGGGTTCGAGTCCCTTCGCCCGCACCAGTCCCCGCGCCTTTGGGGCGGGGTGGCCACCAAATGATTTTCCGGAAAGATGAAGGCCTGAAATGCAGACTGTCGAGACGTTGAACGAAGGGCTCAAGCGCGCCTACACGCTGACGATCACTGCCAAGGAGATCGACGCCAAGGTCGACGCCGAGGTGAAGCGCGTGGCTCCGCAGGTCCGCATGCCCGGCTTCCGCCCGGGCAAGGTGCCGGCCAATCTGGTCCGCAAGATGCACGGCGAGGCGCTGACCCAGGACGCGCTCAACGCGGCGATCCAGGAAGGCATCCAGACCCTGATCGGCAAGGAAAAGCTGCGTCCGGCGATGCAGCCCTCGGTCAAGCTCGAGAATGACTATGAGAAGGGCAAGGATGCCGAGCTCAAGGTCGAACTCGAAATCCTGCCCGACGTGCCGACGCCCGCGATCGACGCGATCAAGCTCGATCGCCTAACCGTCCCGGCCGGCGAGGAAGAGATCCAGGCGCAGCTCGAGAAGTTCGCCGCGCAGCAGAAGAATTGGGACGACACCAAGGACGGCTACAAGGCCAAGCAGGGCGACCTCGTCACGCTCGATTTCGTCGGCAAGGACAAGAATGGCGTCGCGTTCGAAGGCGGCACCGGCACCGACATGGCGGTCGAGATCGGCTCCGGCCGGCTGATCCCCGGGTTCGAGGACCAGGTCGTCGGCGTCAAGGCGGGCGACGAGAAGACCATCAAGGTCACGTTCCCCGACGATTATCCCGCCGAGGAGCTGGCGGGTCAGCCCGCGACGTTCGACCTGACCGTCAAGTCGGTGAAGACCGCGGGCGAGAGCAAGATCGACGACAGCCTGGCCAAGTCGCTCGGCCTCAACGATCTCGAGCAACTCAAGGGCCTGCTCAAGGGCCAGATCGAGCAGGAGCTTAACGGCCTGACTCGCACCCACATGAAGCGCAAGCTGCTCGACCAGCTCGCCGCCGGTCACGATTTCCCGGTGCCGCCGTCGATGGTCGCCGCCGAGTTCGACCAGATCTGGGAGCAGCTCAAGCACGAAGCGACGCACGAGCCCGATCCCGAGGCGGCGCTGGCCGAAATGGAAGCCGAGCGTGAGGATTACCAGGCGATCGCCGAGCGCCGCGTGCGTCTGGGCCTGTTGCTGTCGGAAATCGGCCAGGCCAACGGCATCGAGGTCACCAACCAGGAAATGAGCCGGCTGATCAGCCAGGCGGCGATGCAATATTCGCCGCAGGACCAGCAGCGCTTCGTCGAATATATCCGCAACGAGCCGATGGCCGCCGCCCAGCTGCGCGCGCCGCTCTATGAGGACAAGGTCGTCGACTTCCTGTTCTCGACCGCGGACGTCACCGATCGCGAAGTGACTCGCGCCCAGCTCGAGGAAGCGATCGAGTCGGAAGACGGTTTCGCGACCGGCACGCATCATCACGACCACGACAATCACAAGCCCAAGGCGAAGAAGGCGGCCGCCAAAAAGGCTCCGGCCGCCAAGGCGGATAAGGCCGATAAGGCTGACACTGCCAAGGCTGAGGAGCCGGTGAAGAAGGCGGCGACCAAGAAGGCGCCGTCCAAGTCGGACGAGAAGGTCGAAGCGCCCGCCGACAAGCTTCAGGTCGAAGAGCCTGTCAAAAAGGCCGCGACCAAGAAGGCTCCGGCCGCCAAGGCGGAACCCGTCGAGGAAGCCCCTGCCAAGAAGCCGGCCGCGAAGAAGGCCCCGGCGAAGAAGTGACATTGTTATCCCTCTCCCCTTGTGGGAGAGGGTTGCGCAGACTTGGGTCGCGCCCTTGCGCGGCCCTAGTCGAAGCTGGGTGAGGGGTAGGCGGTCGCTCTCGCGACCGCGCGAAGCTGCGCTTCGCTTCCCCCTCATCCAACTACGACTAGCGAGCAAGCTCGCAAGTCTCCGTATCCTTCTCCCACAAGGGGAGAAGGTTTTGGGGGCGCCGGCCGGGATGACAGAACCACGTATCGCAGTCCTGCTGCCCTGCTATAACGAGGACGCCGCGATCGCGCAGACGGTCGCCGGGTTCCGCGCGGCGCTGCCAAGCGCGGCGATCTACGTCTACGACAACAATTCGAAGGACCGTACGGTCGAGGTCGCGCGGGCGGCCGGCGCGATCGTGCGATCCGAACGGATGCAGGGCAAAGGCAATGTCGTCCGCCGCATGTTCGCCGATGTCGATGCCGACATCTATGTGATGGCCGATGGCGATGCGACCTATGATGCGGAGGCGGCACCACAGCTCGTCCGGCGGCTGATCGACGAGCAGCTCGACATGGTGGTCGGCAGCCGGGTGACCCAGCACGACGCCGCCTATCGCCGCGGTCACGTCATGGGCAACAAGCTGCTGACGGGCATGCTGGCCAAATTGTTCGGCCGGAGTTTCACTGATATTCTATCGGGTTACCGGATATTCTCGCGACGGTTCGTGAAGAGCTTCCCGGTGTTGTCGGGTGGGTTCGAGATCGAGACCGAGATCAGCGTCCACGCACTCGAACTGCGCATGCCGGTCGGCGAGGTCGAGACGCGCTATTTCGCGCGGCCCGAGGGATCGGCATCGAAACTGTCGACCTATTCGGATGGTTTTCGCATCCTCAATACGATCGTGACTTTGTACCGGATCGAGCGGCCGTTGCTGTTCTTCGGCGCGATCGGCGGCCTGCTCGCGCTACTGGCGCTGGTGCTCGGCATCCCGCTGGCGATCACTTATTACCACACGCACCTGGTGCCGCGTCTGCCGACCGCGATCATGGCGACGGGGTTGATCATCTTGGCGGCGTTGAACGTGTTCGCGGGGTTGATCCTCGACACCGTGGTGCGCGGCCGGCGCGAGGTGCGGCGGCTGGCTTACCTAGCACACCCCGCGCCGGACGGGTGAATCGGCTATCGGGTTTTGGGGTCCGACAGCGTTGGCCTCTCACTCAGCGGAGCGGTCACTCGGGCGACGCCATGCCGACCGTTCAATATGTGCTGCGCCAATCTCGACTTGGCAAGAGTCGCGTTCAGAGAACGATAAGATCATGATCGTCGCGCTCACATGACTTGAGATAGTTTGGTGTCAGATCGAGCGCTTTCCGCACAACATCTTGCGCGGAGCTGGGCCAAGCTCGCAGGGCGCTGAGCAGGAAGCGTCGGCCAAGCAGAATTGTGCCTTTCCTGTCGCGAGCCACGAGGAACAGCTGGTCGCTCCCGCGGGCCATGGCAAAGAAACTGTCTGGATCGAAATTAAACTCGGGCTGGTCGATGTTACCATGCGAATCCATCTTGATGAAATCGCTCACGAAAGCGGATGTCCCGGAAGACCAAAACGGATATTGGCCATCTGAGCCCGAATGGGTCGAGACCACCCATTGAAATCGGCGTCCCCGTAGCGCGTCGCGCGCAACCTTGTCCGACAGATCAGGAGCAAGGAACAACATATTGCTACGCAGGACCTGTGGCGTGCTTTCGGAGAATGATGCGAAAAGAGTGGCGCGGATAGGCAAGCCATCGCCGACATTGGCCTTCCATGTCACCTCGCCAAAAGAACTCTTACCGTGAACATCCACTTCAACCTGGGCCCTGATGGTTCCATCCGGCGAACTCGCGGTGCAATCCCATGTTGTCATAGGGGTCGGCGGGGTTGCGTCTTGTTGGATCGGCGCGACGGGACCGGCTCCGGCGAGCCCGCCAGCTAGGACGAGAATTTGCCACCGGTCCATCGATATTCCCCAAATTTATCGGTCCGTCTTGCTTAATTTAAAATCGGCAAGGTTGAATGCTGGTAAATGTTCGTCGTCGCGCAGCGTGACACTGGCGGTGATTTCGTAACGATCGATGAGCGGCCAATTTTGGTCGTCACCTGAGCGGCAAACGACGCTGACCGCCGGCCGACGTTATTCCAATGCTCAGAAATCGCTAATCCCGAACCGCGCCACCCCCTGATTATGCCCCGGCGGATCGAGCACGCTGATATCGAGGTCGAGCGGCTGGCCGATCCAGTGGGCGAGCGTCGTGTGGTCGGCGACATCGTCGTCGGTCATCGGATGCACCAGAGCACGCAGCCCGGTGGTTTCGATCGCGCGGGAAACCAGCGCCCCGCCCGCCGCCGAGAAGTGAATCTCGAACTGTGCGATCGGATGGGGGCCGACCGGGCCATCGGTCATCCGTCCGATGAACAGGATCGGCGCGACATCGTCGACCATCATGTCGGCGAAGGTCGCGCGCAAAGCTTCGGCGGCGGCGCGCTCGGACGCGTCGTAATAGATGTGCGCATGCCAGGGCGCATTGTCGTTCATCGCACGATCCCCAGCTCGATCAGGCTTTCGCCCGACGCGACGATCGCCTCTTCGTTGGACCGGAATTGCCAGCCCAGCAGCTCGCGCGCCTTGGCATTGCTCGCGGCCGAGCGGATGCCGAGGCGCGGCGCGGCCTCGCGTGCCAGCGGGTTGAACAGCGCCATCACCCGGATCAGCCAGTCGGGCATCTGGCGCAGTTTCGCCTTGGCTGCTTTCTCGCCCATTCCCTGCTGCAGGATCACCGACATGTCGTAGATCGATACCGGATCGCCGGCGACGGCGAGGAAGCGCTCGCCTTTCGCTTCCGGCGCGGTCATCGCCTTGATCTGCATCCCCGCCACGTCGCGCACGTCGACCACGCCGAAATAGAGCCGCGGTGCGCCGGGCAATCCGCCTTCGAGCATGCGCTTGATGATCTCGATAGAGGTCGACAGATCCTCGTTGAGCACCGGGCCGAAAATGCCGACCGGGTTGACCACCGCGAGTTCGAGGCCGTTGCCCTCGCGCTCGATGAAATCCCACGCTGCGCGCTCGGCCAGCGTCTTGGATTTCATATAGGGCTGGACCGCCGGGCCATCGACGTTCGTCCAATCCGCCTCGGTGTAAGCGGCGGCCTGATCGCCATGGCCATAGCCGATCGCCGCGAACGACGAGGTCAGGACGACGCGCTTGATCCCTGCGTCGCGCGCGGCGCGCAGGACCCTGAGCGTGCCGTCGACCGCGGGGCGGATCAGGTCGTTCTCGTCCTTGGGCTGGGCGAGCGGGAAGGGGGAGGCAACGTGCTGGACATAGTCGCATCCCGCGACGGCCTCGGCCCAGCCGGCATCCTGGTTGAGATCGGCGGCGACGAAGGTCAGCCGGTCGAGATTTTTCGCCCCGGCCTTCGCGAGCGTATCGCGCACCGCCGGCTCCTTGGCCAGCGACCGCACCGTCGTGCGCACGTTGTGCCCCGCCTCGAGCAATTGCAGGATGACGTGCCCGCCGACAAAGCCCGATCCACCCGTGACCAGAATGATGCTCATCTCAGCCCCTCCGTCTTATAGGAGAGACGTGGGCCTGCCGCGATGGCGATGCAAGACGCGGAAAATCGCGCCTCGCCGCCGTTCACCATTGCGCCCCCTTGCGCCCCGCCGGGCGAGCGCCGATGTAGGGCGCAAGCAAGGCATAAGGACCCGAGAGACTTCGCATGCACAATCCCTTCGAAACCGGCCAATTCGCTCCTCCCGGCTTCCGCGTCGACCCCGTGACCGGCGGCCTCGTGCCGATCGTCATCGAACAGTCGAACCGCGGCGAGCGCAGCTTCGACATCTATTCGCGGCTGTTGCGTGAGCGGATCATCTTCCTGGTCGGCCCGGTCGAGGACCATATGGCCTCGCTGATCACCGCGCAGTTGCTGTTCCTCGAATCGGAGAATCCGAAGAAGGACATCTACATGTACATCAACTCGCCGGGCGGCGTCGTCACGGCGGGCATGGCGATCCACGACACGATGCAATATATCCGTCCGCGCGTCGGCACGGTGTGCATCGGCCAGGCGGCGTCGATGGGCAGCTTCCTGCTCGCGGCGGGCGAGCCCGGCATGCGGGTCGCGCTGACCAATGCGCGGATCATGATCCACCAGCCGTCGGGCGGCGCCCAGGGCATGGCGTCGGACATCGAGATCCAGGCCAAGGAGATCCTGCGCATCCGCGAGCGGATGAACAGCCTCTATTCCAAATATACCGGCCAGCCGCTGGACGTGATCGAGCGGTCGATGGACCGCGACAAGTTCCTGGAAGCAGATGAGGCCAAGGAATTCGGCCTGGTCGATGAAGTGTTCGACAAGCGTCCGGCGCCGGCCGACGACCAGGCGCAGGCGGCTTGAGGTTGCGGCAGGGGCTGGGGAATGTTCATTCCGTTGCCCCTGCTGATTCTGGCGGGACTGGTCTTTCTGGTCCTGCTGGTGATGGCGATGCGGCCGCGTGGCCGGTCGGACGATTTGATGGCGGCGCCGCGGCCGCGCGTGCAGCGGGTGGCGGTTCCGGCCAGGCAAAAGCTGGAATTATCGAGCGAAACACGAGTAGAGGTCGAACGATTGCTGGCCAATGGTCAGGTGATCAACGCGATCAAATTGGTCCGCGAAGCGACTGGATCGGGACTGAAAGAGGCCAAGGACGCGGTCGACGAAATGCGGCGATCCGTCCTGCCGTCGCGGTAACGCGGTTAAGACGGCGTGATTTTTATTGTGGGTTTACGGTGGTGCGCTAACATATGCGCCCGAAAACGGTACGCGCCCGTATCCGCGCGCGACGAGGTGATTGAATGCCAAAGTTAGATGGCGGCGATTCGAAGAGCACACTTTATTGCTCGTTCTGCGGGAAATCGCAGCACGAAGTGAGGAAGCTCATCGCCGGCCCGACCGTGTTTATCTGCGACGAGTGCGTGGAGCTGTGCAACGACATCATCCGTGAGGAAACGAAGTCGGCATTGGTCTCCAAGAAGGACGGTGGCGTCCCCACGCCGCAAGAAATCTGCGACGTGCTCGACGATTACGTGATCGGCCAGAAGCAGGCCAAGCGCGTCCTCTCCGTCGCGGTGCATAACCATTACAAGCGGCTCAACCACGGTGCCAAGGGTGCCGATGTCGAGCTCGCCAAGTCGAACATCCTGCTGGTCGGGCCAACCGGGTGCGGCAAGACCTTGCTCGCGCAGACCTTGGCGCGAATCCTCGACGTGCCGTTCACCATGGCCGACGCGACGACGCTGACCGAAGCCGGCTATGTCGGTGAGGATGTCGAGAACATCATCCTCAAGCTGCTTCAGGCGTCGGATTACAATGTCGAGCGGGCGCAGCGCGGGATCGTCTATATCGACGAAATCGACAAGATCAGCCGCAAGGCAGAGAATCCCTCGATCACCCGCGACGTATCGGGCGAAGGCGTGCAGCAGGCGCTGCTCAAGCTGATGGAAGGCACGACCGCGAGCGTTCCGCCGCAGGGCGGCCGCAAGCATCCGCAACAGGAATTCCTCCAGGTCGACACGACCAACATCCTGTTCATCTGCGGCGGCGCCTTCTCCGGCCTCGAAAAGATCATCGGCGATCGCCTGCAGGGCAAGTCGATCGGGTTCGGCGCGCATGTCGCCGCGCCCGACGAGCGCCGCACTGGCGAAGTGCTGAAGTCGGTCGAGCCCGAGGATCTGCTGAAGTTCGGCCTGATCCCCGAATTCGTCGGCCGCCTGCCGGTGATCGCGACCTTGGAGGATCTCGACGAGCCGGCGCTGGTCAAGATCCTGTCCGAGCCGAAGAACGCCCTGGTCAAACAGTATCAAAAGCTGTTCGACATGGAGGACGTCAAGCTGGGCTTCACCGACGACGCGCTGTCGACGGTCGCGCGCAAGGCGATCGACCGCAAGACCGGCGCGCGCGGACTGCGCTCGATCCTCGAGGCCATCCTGCTCGACACGATGTTCGACTTGCCCGGCATGGACGGCGTCGACGAAGTGATGATCGACAAGGACGTGGTCGAGGGCCGCAAGGACCCGATCCGCGTCTATGCCAAGAAGGAAAAGGAAAAGGCCGGCGACGCCGCCTGATCCGACCGTGCGGTCCAGAGCCTGTGCTCCTACGAAAGCAGGAGCCCAGGGCTATTTGCCGTTCCGCTCTTGGCTCTAGGCTCCTGCTTGCGCAGGAGCACAAGCTCATTGGGGGAGGAGGGGCGATGCTCGACCTGAGACCGAATTGCGAATGCTGCGACCGCGACCTGCCGGCCGACAGTCCCGACGCGCGCATCTGCACGTTCGAATGCACCTTCTGCGCGGAGTGCGCCGAGGGCGTGCTGGGCGGAGTCTGCCCCAATTGCGGCGGGAATTTCGTGCCGCGGCCGATCCGTCCGGCGGCGATGCTCGAACGCTATCCAGCCTCGATCAAGCGCGTGCTCAAGCCCGAAGGCTGCAAGGCGGCATGATTCGCGAGGCGACCAGGGCGGATCGCGACGCCATCGCCTTGACGCTCGCGCGCGCCTTTGCCGACGATCCGGCGACGTCGTACATCTTTCCCGACCGCGCCGAGCGCGTGAAGCGCCTGCCACGCATGTTCCGGTTGATCTTCGACGAGGATGCCGGCGGCATGCCGCTGGTGACCGGGAGCGGGGAAGCGGCGACCTTGTGGCGGCGGCCAGGGCAGGCCGAGATCGGCAAGCTCGAGATGCTCAAGCAATTGTTCCCGTTGATCGGCGCCTTCGGGTCCTCGCTGGTGCGGGCGATGCGCGTGGGCGACGCGATCGACGCGCATCATCCATCGGGGACCTATTGGTATCTCCACATCGCCGGCGTCGATCCCGCGCATCAGGGCAAGGGGCTGGGCTCCGCGTCGATTCGCCAGGGGCTCGCCAGGGCGCGCGAGGACGGCATGCCCGCGTTCCTCGAAACCGCGACGCCGCGCAATGTCAGCCTCTATCAGTCGCTCGGGTTCGAGGTGATCGACGAATGGCACGTGCCCAAGGGTGGTCCCAAATTCTGGTCGATGTTGAATCCGAGGCCGTAGCGCGCGTCGACATTCCCGCCGGATCTCCCCTCCCGCAAGCGGGAGGGGAAGCAAGGGCGGACTAAAAAACCCCTGGCACGAACCTTTTCACCCGTGCCGCATAGTCGTCATAGGCCGCGCCGAATTGCACCCTGAGGAGACGTTCCTCATGCGCCACGCGCATCCACGTCCCGAGTGCGTAGAGCGGCACGCCAAGGATCAGATTGCGCGCGTGACCGAACGCGATCGCCATCGCGATCATGAATCCGAACAGCGCGACATAGATCGGGTTGCGGACGACCGCGAAGGGTCCCGTCTGGACCAAGGTGTGATCGGTGCGCGTCCGCGCGACCAATGCCCAATTCTTGCCCATCGCGTAGGACGAGGCATCGAACAGCCACACCGCGCCAAGCATCAGCGCCAATATTATCACGGCCTCGACGATCGCCGTGGCGGATAACGGGTCGAGCTCAACCCGGACCGGGCCGAATCCCGAAATGCCGATGCCGATCCCCTGTACCGCGATCCAAAGCCAGGTGATCGAGGCGCGCTGCGACAGGGGTGCGCTGCCGGCTTTTGCGGCGCGATGCCGCGCCGCCATCAACGCGACGAAAAAGGCCAGGAAACCGACCATGATCGCGGCGAGACCGGGCAGGGCGACGGCGTCGTTCGGAAAAGCGTGCAGCATCGCGCGCGTTATGCTCTGACCGTGTTATATATGCAATACACTTATTGGCGTTTGCGTAACCCCGCCTGATAATCCTCAACGGCGCGCGATCGCTTCAGCACGCGCGCATAGGGGTCGACCACGACATGCGCGCTCGCGGGCGCGTCGATCGTCGCGGTGCCGTCCGGCATCTCGACCTTCATCAATCTGTCGTCGACCAGGACTTCGATCGGCATCGGGAAAGGGAGATTGTCGGGCGTCAGCCAGAACAGGTTGAGCTTGTCGCCGCTCCGCGCCTCGACCAGTTCGGGCAGCTCGGCCTTGCGCAGATAGACGTCGAAGAACCAGTCGAGATCCTTGCCGGTGACCTTCCTGACATCGTCCTCATAGTCGCGAGTCGAACCGAAGCGCGGCGTGAAATTGCCCGGTTTGGGATCGGGGCGGCCATAGACTTCGAGCCGGGTCACGTCCCAGAATTGCTTGTCGCCGATCAGCCAGCGCAAGGTGTGGAGCATCCACGCACCCTTGTAATAGATGTCGCCGCCGGGGCCGCCCTTGCTCGGCTCGTACACCTCTTCCTCGGTGATCCAGCGGCCGCGGGTGATCGGCACGGCGTTGACGATCTTGTTGCGCTGATCGTCCATCATCGTCGCGTAGCGGGCATAGCCCTCGCGCCACAGTCCATAAGCGGGCTGCATGTATTCGCCATAGCCTTCGTGGATCCAGTAATCGTCCCAATTGGCGGCGGTCACCTGGTTGCCGAACCATTCGTGGCTGAATTCATGCTGGAACAGCCAGTCGAAGCCCTCGGGCGCCTTTTTATAGGCGTTGCCGTATGCGTTGATCGTCTGATGCTCCATGCCGAGATGCGGCGTCTCGACTACGCCGACCTTCTCGTCGCCGAACGGGTAGGGGCCGACATTGCTTTCGAAGAAATCGAGCGTGGGAGCGAATTCGGCGAACAGTCTTTTCGCCTGTTCCTCCTCGCCGGGCAAATACCAGTAGAACATCGGAATAGTGTTGCCGAAGCGGCTCTTATAGTCGGCGGTGATCACTTCGTAGGGCGCCACGTTGAGCGCGATCGCATAGGTGTTGGGATGCTTGATCTCCCAGTTCCAGGTCTCGCGGCCGTCGGGTCGGGTGTCGATGCCCTCGAACACGCCGTTGGACGGCGCTTTGAGCCCCTTGGGAACAGTGATGTGGAGTGCGACCTTGCCCGGTTCGCCTTCGGGAAAGTCGAGACATGGCCACAATATGTCGCAGCCATAGCCTTCGCTCGTCGTGGCGAACCACAGCCGGCCGTCCTTGGTCTTCGACCAGACCACGCCATCGTCCCATGGCGCGTTGACCGCGACGTGGGGGATACCGCCATAGGTGATTGTCGCGGTGATGCGCTCGCCAGCCGCATACGTGCGCGGGAGGGTGATCGTCAGGCGCCCATCGGGGTTCGACCAGGCGCTCGCCGCAAGCTTTTGCCCGTCGATCGCGATCGCGCTTGGTCCAAGGTTTTTGTCGAGATCGATCACCAATTTGTCGGTCGGCGCCTTGGGCGTGAAGCTTTCGACCGCAACCGCCTTGAGCTGCTCGGTTTCCGGGAGCACCTCGAACGACAGATCAGCGCTGTCGAACTGCAGGTTCGCCTGGTCGGGATCGACCGGCCCGCCCGACCGCTGGGTCTGCGCGGTCAAGGGCGGCTCGCCCTTTTTGGGCAGGCTTGCGGCGCCGGCCGCCGCGGCCGCGATCAGGCTTATCCCCACCAATCCGGAGGCGAACAGGCGTGGGAGATTGATGGAACGCACACGCTTCCCATATAGAAAGACAAAAGCGTCCCGGTTGGGCGCCCCCGGAGTATCCATGACTACCCAATCCTTCCCCGTATTGCCGCTGCGCGACATCGTGGTGTTTCCCCATATGATCGTGCCGCTGTTCGTCGGCCGCGACAAGTCGGTCGCCGCGCTGGAAAGCGCGATGGCCACCGACAAGGAGATTTTCCTGGTCGCACAGCTCGACCCCGCGCAGGACGATCCGCAGCGCGACGATTTGTACGACATGGGCGTCGTTGCGACGATCCTGCAGCTGCTGAAGCTCCCCGACGGCACCGTCCGCGTGCTGGTCGAGGGCAAGGCGCGCGCTACCTTGACGACCTTGTCGGGCGGCGGCGATCACCTCACTGCCGAGATCGAGCGGATCGAGGAAGAGGCAGAGAAGGGCGTCGAGATCCAGGCGCTGATGCGCTCGGTGGTCGACCAGTTCGAATCCTACTCGAAGCTCAACCGCAAGCTGCCGGCGGAGACCGCGGTGCAGCTGAGCGAGATCGAGGAGCCGTCGCGGCTGGCCGATTCGATCGCCGGCAATATCGCGATCAAGGTTGCCGAGAAGCAGGCGTTGCTGGTCGAGCTCGACCAGTCGAAGCGGCTCGAGATGGTCTATGCCTTCATGGAAGGCGAGCTCGGCGTGTTGCAGGTCGAGAAGAAGATCAAGTCGCGGGTCAAGCGCCAGATGGAGAAGACCCAGCGCGAATATTATCTCAACGAGCAATTGAAGGCGATCCAGCGCGAGCTGGGCAATGAGGCTGACGAAGGCGATGGCGACGAGATCGCCGAGCTGACGCAGAAGATCGCCACGCTCAAGCTGAGCAAGGAAGCGCGCACCAAGGCGACCGCCGAGCTCAAGAAATTGAAGACGATGGCGCCGATGTCGGCGGAAGCGACTGTCGTGCGCAATTATCTCGACGTCCTGCTGGGCCTGCCCTGGGGCAAGAAGTCGAAGCTCAAGAAGGATATCGCGGCCGCGCAAGCGGTGCTCGACGAGGACCATTATGCGCTGGAGAAGGTCAAGGACCGGATCATCGAATATCTCGCGGTCCAGGCGCGCACCAACAAGCTGAAAGGTCCCATCCTGTGCCTGGTCGGCCCTCCTGGCGTCGGCAAGACCAGCCTGGGCAAGTCGATCGCCAAGGCGACCGGGCGCGAGTTCATTCGTCAGTCGCTGGGCGGCGTGCGCGACGAGGCCGAAATTCGCGGCCATCGCCGGACCTATATCGGCTCGTTGCCGGGCAAGATCGTGTCGAACCTGAAAAAGGCCGGCACGTCGAACCCGCTGTTCCTGCTCGACGAGATCGACAAGCTCGGCCAGGACTTCCGCGGCGATCCCGCCTCGGCGCTGCTCGAGGTGCTCGACCCCGAACAGAACAGCAAGTTCAACGACCATTATCTCGAGATCGACATCGATCTGTCGGACGTGATGTTCGTGACCACGGCGAATACGCTCAACCTGCCGCAGCCGTTGCTCGACCGCATGGAGATCATCCGGCTCGAAGGCTATACCGAGGACGAGAAGGTCGAGATCGCCGAGCGGCACCTGATCGCCAAACAGGTCGAGGCGCATGGGCTGAAGGAAGGCGAGTTCACGCTGACTCACGAAGGCCTGCGCGCGCTGATCCAGCGCTATACGCGTGAGGCCGGGGTTCGCACGCTCGAGCGCGAGATCGCCAAGCTGGCGAGGAAGGCATTGCGCCAGATTCTCGAAGGCAAGGCCAAGACCGTGACGATCACGCCCGACAATCTCCACGAGTTTGCCGGCGTGCTTAAATATCGCCACGGCCTGAGCGAGAAGGAGCACCAGATCGGCGCGGTTACCGGGCTGGCCTGGACCGAGGTCGGCGGCGAGTTGCTGACGATCGAGAGCGTCACGGTGCAGGGCAAGGGCCTGGTCAAGACGACCGGCAAGCTGGGCGACGTGATGAAGGAAAGCGTCCAGGCGGCGATGAGCTTCGTCCAGGCGCGGGCGCCTTCCTATGGGATCAAGCCGAGCCTGTTCGCGCGCAAGGATATCCACGTCCATCTGCCCGAAGGCGCGGTGCCCAAGGACGGTCCGTCGGCCGGCATCGGCCTGGTCACCTCGATCGTGTCGACGATGACCGGCGTGCCGGTGCGGCGTGAGGTCGCGATGACTGGCGAGGTCACCCTGCGCGGTCGCGTGCTGCCGATCGGCGGCTTGAAGGAAAAGCTGCTGGCGGCGCTTCGTGGCGGCATCGAGACCGTGCTGATCCCCAAGGATAATGAGAAGGATCTCGTCGAGATTCCGGCCAATATTCGCCAAGGGCTCAAGATCATTCCCGTCGAGCATGTCGATGAAGTGTTGCGGCTCGCGCTGACCGAGCCGCTCGAGGCGATCGACTGGACCGAGGCCGACGAGCTGGCGGCGCAACCGCCGGCGAACATCGCCCAGGCTGGGGAGCTGCCGCATTAATCGTTTGCAGCTTCGCTGAGACGGCACCGCAGCCGTTTCAGCTCTGCTGAAACCAAATGATGCGTGCTGAATCGGGACGCGATGAAACGATCCGCCGCAAATTCGATCGTTACGGTCGAGGTTGCGGCGGATTTGTTTTGACTCGTTCGCCCGGAGCAGCGTTACTGCGCGCCCGGCCTCGGGCCGCGAGTCTTATTCCAGTAGCAAACGTGTAACGCACTCTAAACGGGGGTTTCGAGGACGATGAACAAGCAGGAGCTGATCAGCGCCGTTGCCGACACGGCAGGCCTCAGCAAAGGCGATGCCAGCAAGGCCGTGGAGGCCGTGTTCGACGTGATCGGCGGCGCGCTCAAGAAAGGCGACGAGGTTCGCCTGGTCGGTTTCGGCACTTTCTCGGTTTCGAAGCGCAAGGCATCGACCGGCCGCAATCCGCGCACCGGTGAGCCGATGACGATCAAGGCGTCGACCCAGCCCAAGTTCAAGGCCGGCAAGGGCCTGAAGGATTCGGTCAACTGATCGCGCGGCCCTTCTGGATTTTGTTTCAGCAAAGCTGAAACGGTAGCGGCACCGCCCTTCGCAGCCATTCCAACGATGCTACGCATCGCTTGAACCTTGGGCTGCTCCGCCCACTCCCCCACCCGGCCTCCCATAGAATATCCTGACTGGGAGGCCGGGTGGGGGAGTGGGCCGGCGCCGATCCAGCGAAGCTGGAAACGACTCCAGAGGGGCTGGACAAGATCGAGCTGATCGTCTTAAGGCGATGACAACGGGGCGGCGCTAAACGTCGCCCCATTCCTTTTGCGATGTCGGGATCGGCTCGCGATCGGGCGCGTAGCTCAGCGGTAGAGCACACCCTTCACACGGGTGGGGTCACAGGTTCAATCCCTGTCGCGCCCACCATCGCCCTCCGGCGATCGGTATCGAAGGCGGCCTTGCGGGGCCGCTTTTAATTGTGGCCGGTCAGATGTCGGCGACAGGATCGACCATGATGCCGGCGGCCTTGCGTTCCGAGTAACGGTCGACCAACTGCGCCGCGTGCGGACGTAACAATATCGTGAAGCGGACCAGTTCTTCCATCACGTCGACAATGCGATCGTAATAGCTGGACGGTCTCATCCGACCCGCCTCGTCGAATTCCTTATAGGCCATCGCGACCGAGGATTGGTTGGGGATGGTATACATCCGCATCCATCGCCCCAATAGCCGCATCGTGTTGACCGCGTTGAACGATTGCGATCCGCCCGACACCTGCATCACCGCGAGAGTACGTCCCTGGGTGGGGCGCATACCCTTCGATTCGAGCGGGAGGTGATCGATCTGCGCTTTCATCAGCCCGGTGATCTGGCCGTGACGTTCGGGGCTGCACCAGACATGGCCTTCCGACCACATCGACAAGTCGCGCAGCTCATCGACCGCGGGATGATCGTCGCCGGGTATTTGATCGGGGAGCGGGAGATCGGAAGGGTCGAAAATCCGGGTTTCCGCGCCGAAAAACTGGAGAAGCCGCGCCGCCTCTTCCACCGCAAGGCGCGAAAATGAGCGTTCTCGCAACGAGCCGTAGAGCAAGAGAATACGCGGCGGCGGCTGATCGTCGCCAAGTCCGATCCCAGGTCGTGGCATCGCGAAGGCCGGGTCGAGCGCGGGGAGATGATTGGGATCAGACAGAGTACGGACGTAGCTCATTCGAGCTCCTTGACGAGAGAGGCGGCGCTGGGAGGGCACAGGCGCAGGAAGTCTTGATGTCCTTGAGCAAGGCGCGAAAACGTGACACCGCTCATCAAGTCTCGCGCGACGACCTCGCGAAGAGCGTACTGCCCACGAGGAGGGCTGCGATCGCGCCGACCAGTTGCGCTGCGATGAACCCCGGAACACACGCCGGGGCAATTCCGGCGAAGCTGTCGCTCAGCGACCGGGCGATGGTGATCGCCGGATTGGCGAAGCTGGTCGAGGAAGTGAACCAGTAAGCAGCGGTAATATAGAGCGCGACGCTAGCGGGAACGGCAGCAGGTCGCATCCGCACGGTGCCCAGGATCGTCAGGATGAGCCCGAACGTGGCGATTGCCTCGCCCGTCAGTTGGCCCGGTCCGGCACGGACCTTCGTCGACAGTTCGAGGATCGGCAGGTCGAACATCAGGTGCGCGACCCACACGCCCAGGATACCGCCGCCAAGCTGAGCCGCGACAAAGGCCATCGCCACACGGCTACTGATCTCGCGGCGCAATCGCATGACCAAGGTTACGGCCGGATTGAAGTGCGCACCTGAAACCGGCCCGAGCATCGTGATGAGCACGAAGAGAATGGCGCCGGTCGCGATCGTGTTGCCTAGTAGCGCGATCGCGACGCTCCCGCCCGCGAGCCGTTCGCCCATGATGCCTGAGCCGATGACTGTCGCGAACAGGAGAAAGCTGCCGAGTGCCTCGGCGAGAATAGCCCGCCGCGTCACGACGAGTGAATGCGATGGCCGGCGGCGTTGATCACCAGTTCGCCATCTTCCTTGGCGAAGGGGCCGCGCTGCGGTGCCGGCAGGAGGTCGAGAACGACTTCGGAGGGCCGGCACAGCCGTACGCCAAGTGGCGATACCACCAGCGGGCGGTTGATCAGGATCGGATGGGCCAGCATCGCGTCGATCAAGGCGTCGTCCGACAGACTCTCGTCGCCAAGACCGAGTTCGGCATAGGGCGTGCCCTTCTCGCGCAATAGTTGGCGAGGCGTCAGTCCCGCGCGCTCGATCAATCGCGCCAGCAGCGCGCGCGAAGGCGGCGTCTTGAGATATTCGACGACGTGCGGCTCGATGCCGGCATTGCGGATCATCGCCAGCGTGTTGCGCGACGTGCCGCAGTCGGGATTGTGATAGATGATGATGTCGGTCACGATTTCACCTCGAGAATGTCGGTTGTCCCCATGCTCATGCCGCACCCGTCGTACCGCAGCGGCCGCGCAGGAGCGTGTCGGCGAGCGACGCACAGATTTCGGGTGATCCGCCGCAGCAATCTTCCATCAGATATTCCAGCAACGACGCCATGGCCTCGTATCGCGCCGAGTAGATGATCGAGCGTCCGTCGCGCACGCTGTCGATCAGGCCGGCATGGCTGAGGATGGTCAGATTGGCCGACAGCGTGTTGGGCGGAACGTCCAGCCTACGCGCGATCTCGCCGGCTGGAATGCCCTCATGCCCCCCCTGCACCAGCATGCGAAACACGGACAGGCGACCCTGATGCGCGAGGGCGGAGAGGGCGGTCACGGCGGCCTTCATTTCCATATTTCCGATATATAGGAAATGATGCGGAATAGGAAGGCGGAATGTGCCGGTCGGGTGAACGGTAAAAAAGGCGGCCTCCTTTCGGAAGCCGCCTTTCCCCTTTTATCCTGATCCGGGGATCAGAACTTCGCGCTGAGTTCGAAGCCCCAGGTACGCGGCGCATTGAGATTGCCGTAGTCGCCCAGGACGCCGCCATAGTTGGTCGAAACCAGCGTGGTCCCGTTATAATTGAGGACTGGCGTCGAGTTCGCCGCCGAGCGGCGATAGACATAGGTGTGATCGAGCAGGTTACGCGCCCACACGGAGAGCGTCACCTTGTTGCTCGCGTTGATGGCGATGTCGGTCAGCGCGAGGCGGCCGTTGACGACGAAGCTCGGATCGGTCTTCGTCGGCTCGAGCTGGAAGCTATACTGGCTGCTCGCATAATTGGCGTCGAGATGGAGGCTGACTGCCGAATCGGCCTTGCCGATCGGTATTGAATAATCGATCGAGCCCGAGGCGGCATTCTTTGGCGTGTAGACGATGTAGAGCTGCTGCGGGAAGCCGCCGGTGATCGAATTCACCGCGCTCGGCGCCTTCCAATAGGTATAGGCATAGGAGGCGGCGAGGGTCAGCCCGGCGACCGGCCGCACCGTCAGATCGGCTTCGATGCCGCGGATCTTGCTCGTGCCCGCATTCTGGGTCTGCTCGATATGCGAGCCGTTGGTCGGGCTGCTGCCGTTGGTATCGAACAGATCGAAGTCGAACTGCGTATTGCTGCGGTCCATGATGTACCCGGCCAGGTTCAGGCGAACGCGATGGTCGAGGAACTCCATCTTCGCGCCAACTTCATACGACTTGACCGATTCCGGGCCGAAGGCGTTGAAGCTCTGCGACCGGTCGTTGGCGCCGCCGGCGCGGAAGCCGGTCGAATATTTGGCGTAGAAGTGGACATCCCTGGTGGCATCGAACGCGATATTGAACATCGGGTCGAAGCGGCTGATGCTGTTCGAGAAAGTGAACGGCGAGGCGACCGTCGTAACGCTCGGGTTCGCCAGGTTGGACTTATTGTTGACGACATAGAGCTGCCCGCGGCGCTTGTCCTTGGTCCAACGACCGCCGGCGGTGAAGTGCAGGAAGTTCGCGCCTTCCGGCGTGTAGGTCAAATTGCCGAACACCGAGTAATTGTGGTCGTATGCCTCGCTGGCGCGGGTGATGAACTGGCAGCTGTTCGCGAACTGCGGCACCGTCGCCGCCAGTGTATTGATGCACGACGAGTCATAAGGCTGATAGCCCGAATTCGCCGACGTGATGGTCCCGGGGGTGATCGGACTGCGGATCGTATAGGCTGTGCCGTCGGCGTTCCACTGATTGCTCAGCGGGGTCGCCGCATATTCGGTCGCGTGTTCGGTGAAATAATAGGCGCCGACGACATAATCGAACCCGTTGGAGCTACCGACCGCCTGGAATTCCTGGCTGAACTGATGCTGGCGGAAGAACGACAGGCTGTAGCGGCTGAACGTCCCGGTCGTGTTAAGCGCCGTGGGATTGGCGGTGTTCAAGACGAACGGCGAGAACGAACTGCGCTCCGGGCCACCCGAATTATCCCATTGGTCGGTCTTGACGCCGCGCCAAGCGGTGATCGAGCGCAGTTCGAGCCACGGCGCGACATGGTACTTCAGGTTCGCTGACACGCCGTGAGTGATATCGACGCTGGGCTGCTGCGGCACGCCGACATCGGCGACGGTCTGACGCTCCGGATGCACGCCGACCAGCGGCGCCTTCGGGGCGATGCAGAGGGGCTTCGGCGGCACCGCTGCCGCCTGGGCCGCGGTGATGGTGCCGCCGCAAGCGATCGGCGCGGCCGCGCCTGTGCCCGGAATGAAAAGCGAGGTCCCGAGCACACCGGTCTGCGGGTTGGTATAGGTGCCGACCGTGTAGTTGTGCGGGTTGTAATTCAGCAACTGGCTGTAATTCGGCGTGTTATCGTCTTTGGCATAGTCATAGGCGATATCGGCGGTGAAACCCTCGAACGGCGTCCAGCGCGCCGCGGCGCGACCGCCCTTGCGATCGTAATAGTTCCAGCCGGTCGAACCGGCGAGGGGATCCTTCACGGTCGGATCCTGATGCTGGTAGACGCCGTCGAGCTTGATCGCGATGTTGTAGAATGCCGGCAAGTCGAGGTGGAGTTCGGCATTGCGGCTGCCATAATTGCCCACGCCGCCTTCGATACGGCCGCCGAGTTCACCGGTCGGGGCCTTGCTTACTAGCGAGAGCGCGCCGCCCTCGGTATTACGGCCGAACAACGTCCCTTGCGGGCCCTTGAGCACTTCGATCCGCTCGATGTCGAACAAAGCGGCGTTCAGGCCCTGCGTCTTACCAAGCGCAACACCGTCGATATAGACGCCGACGCCGCCGTCACGGGCGGTCTGGTTCTGGTCATAGGGGACGATGCCGCGGATGCCGATCGTCAGTGCCGACTGGCGCGCCTCGAACGTCGCGACACGCAGCGACGGCACGGAGCCGTCGGCGAGGTTGAACAGGCTGAGGACGTGGCGATCCTCCAGCGCCTTGGCGTCAACCACGCTGATCGAAATCGGAGTTTTCTGCAGGTTGGTCGACACCTTGGTCGCCGTGACGATGATGTCGCCCAGGCCGCTCGAATTGGTGGCCTGATCGGTCGTCGCAGCAGGTGCCGCAGCGGCGTCCTGCGGCTCGGCGGCGGGAGTCGCGGCCGGTGTCTTCGGGTCTTCGGCGGCGAAGGCCGGCGTAGCGGTAACCGCGATCAGCGCGCTGGCCAGCAGCGTGCTCCGCAAGGTCGAGATCCCCATTTAAATAGCTCCACTGGGTAAGGCGGCGGCTGGTTGCCGTCCGTCCGTTCACGACGATCGTTCAGCGAGTCGGTGATTCCCGCCCGCCACGTCGTCGCGTTGGCCCCTATGGGTAGATTGCGTCGGCGCGGTTGCACTTGCATGACTCGCCCGTGGCGATTTGATGAAAGTCTTGTGACGGTCCTAAAATGTCACGACGCCCAACCCCAGGGGCGTTCGCGAAACCACTTGGTAATGACGTACTTGGTGCCGGCGCGGACTTTCATGCCCTGATGGATGGTGCTGGGATTGGGGCTGCCGTCGGGGCGCAGATTATTCCAGCAGAGCACTTTCCCGGTTTCCGGCTGCACGATCTTGTCGATCGCCTTGAACCGGGTCGCGCCGCCGGCCTCCGGCTCGTTCAGATAGATCATCGCGGTCCAGGTGCGGTTGCCGGCGACCGAGGTATAGGTGTGGAAGTCGATGCCGCCTGGTTCGAAATAATCGGTGTGCGCCTTGAATTCCTGGCCCACCGCGTAACGCTGGCCCTGGATCGGTTCGCCATGCGCCGGGTCGAGGCCGATGAAACCGATGATCAGCCGTTCGAGCTCGGCGACGATGGGGATATCCGCGTCGAGGTCGCAGGTCTCGCTCGTCCGAAAAGCCGCGTCGCCATTATAATCGGAGACCGTCGACGGGCGCCGCTGCGTGTCGATCAACGCGATCAGCTTCTCGCACAGATCGCGCGTGACGAAGCCGCGCCGCTGGAACAGGGTGAGCTTGGGGCTGGGGGTGCGCTGCACGCCCGGCTGTGCCATGATATGCGCGATGACCGGCTCGGACGGGTGACCCGAACCGAGATTGGGCGGATATGAAACGTGGGCGGATGACATGGTGCCGAGCCTAACCAAATCATCCGGCATCGTCAGCCTTGACCTGCACCGGTTGGTGCCGCTAGGGGCGCGCGTTCTACGGCGACCGTAGTTCAATTGGTTAGAGCGCCGGCTTGTGATGCCGGAAGTTGCGGGTTCAAGTCCCGTCGGTCGCCCCATCATTCCAGCCATTTCGCGCTAGCGGCGCATTCGGGCTGGCCATCGCCGCTCTAGAAGAATATTACGCGGCTTCGTAATTTTCTTTGCCACGCCGGAGCCAGCATGACTTCCGTTTGGGACCTCCCCGATTTCGACGACCATGAGGGCGTCCATCTGTTTCGCGACCCCGAAGCGGGGCTGACCGCGATCATCGCGGTGCATTCGACTCATCTCGGTCCGGCGGCGGGCGGCGTGCGCTTCTGGCATTATGCCGACGCCAATCGCGCGATCACCGACTCGCTCAGGCTGTCGCGCGGAATGAGCTATAAGAATGCCATGGCGGGCCTGCCGCTGGGCGGGGGCAAAGGCGTCGTGCTGGCATCGACGCCGGGCGAAGCGATCAGCCATGCCCAGCTCGAGGCGTTCGGTGCCGCGGTCGAGTCGCTGGGCGGCCGTTACGTGACGGCCGAGGATGTCGGCATGTCAGAAGCGAGCATGAAAGTCATCGCGACGCGCACCAAGCACGTGTCGGGCCTGCCGGTCGCGGCGGGCGGCGCCGGTGGCGATCCGGGTCCGTTCACCGCGAGCGGCGTCTATCAAGGCGTCAAAGCGGCGGCGAAGCGCGGGCTGGGCGTCGATTCGATGGCTGGCGTGCACGTCGCGATCCAGGGAGTCGGCAGTGTCGGGGGCGGGCTGGCGCGATTGCTGTCCGCGGACGGCGCCAAGCTGACCCTGGCGGACGTCAATGGCGACAAGGCGCAGGCACTGGCCGCCGAGCTTGGCGCCGCGATGGTGCCGACCGAAGAGATACTGGCGCTGGAGGCGGATATCGTCAGCCCCAACGCGCTGGGCGCGATCCTGACCGCCGAGACGATCGCCGCGCTCAACACCAAGGTGATCGCCGGCGGCGCCAACAACCAGCTCGCGACGCGCGAGGACGGCTCCCGGCTCCACGCGCGCGGCATAGTCTACGCGCCCGATTACGTGATCAATGCCGGCGGCATCATCAATGTCGGCCTCGAATATCTCGGCCAGGGCGACCGCGCCGAGGTCGAGGCGCGCATTGCGCGGATTCCTGAGCGCCTGATAGAAGTGTGGGACGAAAGCGACCGCACGGGCGAACCGGCTTCGGACGTGGCCGATGCGATCGCGCGGCGGCTGATCGGGCGGGGGTAAGCGCGCCGCGCGCAAGGATGCGGGGCGCTATAGTGGATCGACAAGTTCGTCATGCGGGCTCGTCCCGGCATCCACCGTGCCGCACGCGCGGGCCTTACGATTCGACGCACCTCGCTGGTCTCCCGGTGGATGCCGGGACAAGCCCGGCACGACGGTTGAAAAGACGGGCCAATATCCTCGTCACCCCAGCGAAAGCTGGGGTCTTTTCGTGATCGCGCGTGCTTGCGGCGCGAGACCCCAGCTTTCGCTGGGGCGACGGCTCTCTTTGGCGGTTGATCGGGCGGGGTAAGGCGAAGTCGCGCAAGGTGGCGTGCGGTTAGTCAATCCGTCTCAACTCCTAAGTGACACCGCGCACATCTTGTCCTATTCGCCTCGGCCATCGTGGCCAGCCTTCATGCCCTTGCGAATCCCGCGCGTTTCCTGCGCCTGGCGCGTCCGCTGACGCCGGCGTTCCTGCTGTCGGGCGTGGTGTTGACCTTGTTCGGCTGCTGGGCGGGGCTGACCCAGACGCCGCCCGATTATCTGCAGGGCGACAGCGTGCGGATCCTCTACATCCACGTGCCGACCGCGTGGTTGGGCATGGGTGGATGGAGCGGGATTGCGATTGCCAGCCTGTCCTATCTCGTCTGGCGCCATCCGCTGGCGCGGATCGCCGCGCGCGCGATCGCCTTGCCGGGCGCGGTGTTCGCGTTCCTGTGCCTCGCCACCGGATCGATCTGGGGCCGGCCGACCTGGGGAACCTGGTGGGAATGGGATGGGCGGCTGACCAGCATGTTGCTGCTGTTCTTCGTCTATCTTGCTTATATGGCGCTGGCGCGTGCCGATGCCGATCGAGGCGGGGACGGGCGGTTGCCGGCAATTTACGGCATCGCCGGGACGGTGCTGTTGCCGATCATCCGCTATTCGGTGGTGTGGTGGAACACGCTGCACCAGGGCGAGAGCATCGGGCTGACCAGCTCGACGATCGATTCCTCGATGCTGTGGCCGCTCTGGTTCACGCTGTCGGGTTTCACTTTCCTGTTCGCGGGCATCGTGCTGATGCGGATGCGCGCGATGCTGGCGCGCGAGCGGCGCGAGGCACGGATGCGGAGGATGGCGGCATGAACCAATGGCTGTTCGTCGCGGCGGCTTATGGCCTCACCCTGGGCGCGACGATCGCGCTGATCGGGTGGAGCTATGCCGCGATGCGTGCCGCGGAGCGCGAGCGCCCGTGAAGCCGAAACATCAACGATTGTGGCTCGCGGGGCTGGCGGTCCTCGCGATCGCGGGGGCAAGCGGTCTCGCTTTGTCGGGGCTGAAGGACCAGGCGTCGTTCTTTTACGCGCCGTCCGACGTCAAGAAGCAGGGGCTGCCGCTGGGCAAGGCGGTGCGGCTCGGCGGGCTGGTCGAGGCAGGATCGATCAAGCGTGCCGCCGACGGTGTGACGCTCGATTTCGTGGTGACCGACGGCGCCGCCAGCACGCCGGTCAGCTTCAAGGGCATCGCGCCCGATCTGTTTCGCGAGAAATCGGGCGTCGTCGCGGAAGGGCAATTCCAGCCCGACGGCAGCTTCGTCGCGACCAATCTGCTCGCCAAGCATGACGAGAAATATCAGCCGCCCGAAATGGCCGGCAAGCTGCACGAGACGAGGTCGCTCAAGCAATGATCGCAGAGGGGGGACTAGCCGCATTGTGGCTTGCCGCCGTGATGGCGGTGTTGCAGCTCATTGTCGCGTCGAGTGCGGTGATCGGCGGGCGCGAAGACATGGCGCGCGCCGTACGCCCGGTGGCGATCGCGCAAGGGCTGCTGACCGGGCTCGCGATGCTGTGCCTGATCCTGGTGTTCGTCCGGTCCGACATGTCGGTGCTGCTGGTCGCGGAGAACAGCCATTCGCTCAAGCCGATGATCTACAAGATCGCCGGCGCCTGGGGGAATCACGAGGGATCGATGCTGCTCTGGGTGACGATCCTGGGGCTGGCCGGTGGGGCGGTTGCGATCTTCGAAGGGCGGCTCGATCAGCGGACGCTCAATGCAACGATCGGGGCGCAGGCGCTGATCTCGATGGGTTTCTACGCGTTCCTGTTGTTCGCCTCCAATCCGTTCGCGCGGCTGTTTCCGTCGCCCCCCGACGGCAACGGGCTCAACCCGTTGCTGCAGGATCCCGGCTTGGCGTTCCATCCGCCGACCTTGTACGTCGGCTATGTCGGCATCTCGGTCGCCTTTTCGTTCGCGGTCGGCGCGCTGGTCACGCGCGATGTCGGACCCGCCTTTGCCCGCGCGATGCGCCCATGGGTGCTCGGTGCGTGGATCTTCCTGACGATCGGCATCACCGCAGGAAGCTATTGGGCCTATTACGAGCTCGGCTGGGGCGGCTGGTGGTTCTGGGATCCGGTCGAGAATGCCAGCCTGATGCCCTGGCTGGCGGCGACCGCCTTGCTCCATTCGGTGTCGGTTCTGGCGACGCGCGACGGCTTGCGCGCCTGGACGATCATGCTGGCGGTCGTGGCCTTTTCGATGAGCATGATCGGGACGTTCCTGGTCCGCTCGGGAATCCTGACCAGCGTCCATGCCTTTGCCGTCGACCCGAAGCGCGGCGCGTTCCTGCTGGCGCTATTGGCGATCTATATCGGTGGCGCGCTGGCGTTGTTCGCGGCGCGGATCGGCACCGTCCGGCAAGGTAACACCTTCGCGCTGATCAGCCGCGAAGGCGCGCTGGTGGTCAACAATCTGCTCCTGTCGGTGATCCTGGGGATCGTGCTGATCGGTACGCTTTACCCGCTCGCCGCGGCGGGTTGGGGCGTGCAATTGTCGGTCGGCAAGCCGTTCTTCGACAAGACCGCGGGGCCGGTGGCGCTGGCGCTGGTCGTGTTCATCGCGATCGGACCGCTGTTGCGCTGGCGACGCGACGAGACGCAGGCACTGCTCAAGCGGATGACCTGGCCGGTCGCGGCGTCGTGCGCAGCGCTGATCGTGTTGGTGCCGTTCGCCTGGGGCGCGGGACTCCTGCCGCTGGCGGCGCTGGTGCTGGCCGCAGGGCTCGCGGTGGCGAGCGTCGCGCCGTTATGGGGACGCAATTTGCGCCGTACCCCACTCTTCATCTGGGGCATGGCGGTCGCGCATCTGGGCGTCGCGGTGAGCCTGGCCGGGATGGCGAGCGACAGCGCCTTCACCAAGGAGACCTTGGCCGTGTTGCGCCAGGGCGAGACGCGCGCGGTCGGGCCGTATCTGGTCACCATGACCGGCATTCGCCCGGTGGTCGGACCCAATTGGTCGGCGATCGCCGCCGACCTCAGCATCCGCCGCGGTGAAGGTGGCACGCCCTTCATGCTGTCGCCGCAGTCGCGATTCTTCGCGAGCCCGCCGACGACGACCAGCGAAAGCGCGATAGCGACGCGGCTCGACGGCCAGCTCTACACCGTGCTCGGCCAGCCCGACGGCAAGGGCGGATGGCAAGTCCGCTTGTGGTGGAAGCCGTTCGTCACGCTGATCTGGCTGGGCGGCGCGTTGATCGGGCTCGGCGGTGCCTTGTCGTTCTTCGGTCGGATCCGTCGCCGTAAACGCGCCGTGTACGAAGAATATGAGGAACTCGCGGCGTGAGGCGGGTGCTGCTCTGGCTGCCGCTCGTCCTGTTCGCGGGGCTGTTCGGGCTGGTCGCGCTCGGCTTGTTCAAACCGGCGGACCGCACCGTACGCTCGGCGATGGTCGACAAGCCGCTGCCCGATTTCGTGCTGCCGGCGATGCTGCCGACCAAGCCGGGAGTCGCCCGCACCAGCTTCGGCGGCGGTAAACCGCGCCTGATCAACGTCTTCGCCAGCTGGTGCGTGCCCTGTATCGCGGAGGCGCCGGAGCTGATGAAGCTCAAAGCCGCCGGCGTGCCGATCGACGGCGTCGCGATCAACGACACGCCAGAGGCGGTACAGAAGTTTCTCGACCGCAACGGCGATCCCTATCAGCGGATCGGCAACGACAAGACCAGCCAGGTCCAGATCGCCTTGGGCTCGTCCGGCGTGCCGGAGACCTTCCTGATCGATGGGCGCGGGCGGATCGTGCGGCAATATGTCAGCAATTTGCAGTCGGATCAGGTCGACGACATCCTCAAGGCGTGGCGGGGGATGGAATGAAATTCTCCAAGCGTCATGCCGGGCTCGTCCCGGCATCCAACGAGAGGCAGGCGAGTTGCGTTGAGCCGAAAGGCCTGCGCTTGCGGCGCGTTGGACCCCGGCACAGGGCCGGGGTGACGGCTGTGTTGGGGCTGATGTTAGCCGCAATCACTCCCGCGCTCGCGCAGCAAGCGCCGCTCGCCGATACCCAGCTCAGCGACCCCGCGCAGGAAGCGCAGGCCAAGGCGCTGATGGAAACGATCCGCTGCGTCGAATGTCAGGGGCAGGCGATCGCCGACAGCAATGCCGATATCGCCGGCAATATGCGCTCGCTGATCCGCGAGCGGATCAAAGCCGGCGAGAGCCCGGAACAGGTGCGCGCCTGGCTGATCCAGCGTTACGGCGATTATATCAGCTACGATCCGCCGCTCGGCGGCGCGACCTGGCCGCTCTGGGCGGCGCCGTTCGTGCTGCTCGTAATCGGAATCGCGATCGCGCGGTCGAGCTTCAGGAGGAAGCGCTGATGGGCTGGATCATGCTCGCGCTGATCGGACTGACCACGGCGGCGCTGCTTGCCGTGCTGCGCCTGCCGCGGATGCTGTGGCCGCTGGCCGGCGCTGCGTTGATGCTCGGGGCTGCCGGCTATGCGTGGCAGGGGCAACCCGACCTTGCGGCGCAACCGGTCGCCGCGGATGCGGTCAAGCTGCCGCAGAGCGAAGCGTACAAGAAGCTGCGCGATACCTTCTTTGGCCGCTTCGGTGGCGAGTCGATGTATTTCGGCATTTCCGACGTCGCGCTGGCCAATGGCGATCCCGACTTCGCCGCGCGCGCGCTGACCGGCGGGGTGGATTACGCCCCGCAGAACGCAGCGATGTGGAGCGAACTCGGCAACGTGATCGCGCTGCACGATCGCGGTGTGGTGTCGCCGGCGGCGCTGCTGGCCTATCGCCGCGCGATGATGCTGGCGCCGCAGAATCCGGGGCCGCCCTTGTTCCTCGGTCTCGCCTATATTCGCGCCGGCGAATTCGCCAAGGCGCGGCCGCTGTGGAAACACGCGCTGGATCTGACTCCCAAGGATGCGAGCTATCGCGACGAGATCGTGCGGCGGCTGTCCTTGCTCGACATGCTGCTCGCCGAAATCGCCCGCGAACAATCCGCCCAGCGCTGAACGCGCGGGGCGGATCGTCAGCCTGATCAGGCGTGCCAGGCCTCGAACGGCAGGTCGAGCGCTTCGGCCACCGCTTCGTGCGTGATCTTGCCCTTATAGACGTTGAGGCCGTTGGCGAGGTGCGGATCGGCCTTCATCGCCGCTTCGGCACCCAGCTTCGCGAGCTTGAGCGCGAAGGGTAGGGTGGCGTTGTTGAGCGCGAACGCGCTGGTCCGCGCCACCGCGCCCGGCATGTTGGCGACGCAATAATGGATCACGCCGTCGACTTCGAACACCGGATCCTCATGGGTAGTGGCGTGGCTGGTCTCGAAGCAGCCGCCCTGATCGATCGCGATGTCGACCAGCACCGATCCGCGCTTCATCGTCTTGACCATTTCGCGCGTGACGAGCTTGGGCGCCGCCGCCCCGGGGACCAGCACCGCGCCGATCACCAGATGCGCGTTGCGCACTGCCTGCGCGATCGCCTGCTTCGACGCGTACTGCGTCTTGATCTGGCTCGAGAAGAACATGTCGAGCTCGGCCAGCCGATCGTTGTTGATGTCATAGATGGTGACGTCGGCGCGCATGCCGACCGCCATTTGCGCCGCGTTGACGCCCGAGACGCCGCCGCCGAGGATGGCGACCTTGGCCGGGGCCACGCCGGGTACGCCGCCGAGCAGCACACCACGACCGCCCTGTTCCTTTTCGAGATAATGCGCGCCGACCTGCACCGACATGCGGCCGGCGACTTCCGACATCGGCTTCAGCAGGGGCAGGCCGCCGCGCGCCGCGGTGACGGTCTCGTACGCGATGCAGGTCGCGCCGGACTTCATCAGGCCCTCGGCCTGCGGCTTGTCGGCGGCGAGGTGGAGATAGGTGAAGAGCACGTGGCGCGGCTCGAGCATCGCCACTTCCTGCGGCTGCGGCTCCTTGACCTTCACGATCATGTCCGATTCGGCGAACACCGTCTTCGCATCGGGCACGATCCGCGCGCCGGCGTCGATATAGTCCTGGTCCTCGAAATCGATGCCCATCCCTGCCTTCGTCTCGACGATCACCTCGTGGCCGGCATGGACCAGCTCGGTAACCGAGCCGGGCGTCAGGCCGACGCGATATTCGTGATTCTTGATTTCCTTGGGAACACCGACTCGCATGCGAACTCTCCTGAAAGGGTTGCCACGCAAATAGCGCCGAAAAGCCGAGAGAGGTTCGCAAGTTTTTTGACAGGAGCGACCTCTGGCAGGATATGTTTGCGTGATTATATTCCAGTGAGAGAAAAATGCTCGACCATCTCGATCGCAAGATCCTCAAACAGCTCGTCGTCAATTCGGACCTGACAAGTGCGGAACTCGGCGAGGCGGTAGGCCTGTCGGGAAGCGCTGCGCATCGCCGGGTTGGCAGCCTGTGCGAGCGCGGGTTGATCGCCGGATTCCGCGCGGTGCTGTCGCATGAGGCGCGGGGGCATCCTGCAGTGGTGATGGTCAACGTCACGCTCCGCGACCAGCGGCAGGAGACGATGGCGGCATTCGAGGCAGAGATTAAAGAATGTCCGGAAGTACGCGATTGTTTCCTGATGAGCGGCGAGGCCGATTATATGCTCCATGTCGAGGTGACGCGCGACGACAGTTTCGAGCGGATCCACCGCGAGACGCTGTCGCGCCTGCCCGGCGTGACGCGGCTGGCGTCGCATTTCGTCATTCGCGAGGTCATCCGTCGCCCGTGAGCGGCCGGCTGACCCATAACGAGCCAGCGCATCCAATGCGCCGTTGCGGGCGTTCCTGTGCAATGCTAGGGCGCCGCCACCGTAAACAGGGGCTTCATACGGTCATCATGACCATTCGTGCGAACGCGCGGCGCTTGCCGTGAGCGCAGCCACTCCTTCCATCGCAGTAACCGACGGGCACGACGACGACGCGCACGCCGGCCACGCGCATGCCCATGGCAATGACGGGCTGATCAAGCTCGCCATCGGCGCGATCGGCATCGTATTCGGCGATATCGGCACCAGCCCGCTTTATGCCTTTCGCGAGACCTTTGCCGGCCATCACAAGCTCAGCCTCGACCATGCGCACATCATGGGCGTCACCAGCCTGATGTTCTGGTCGATGATGGTGGTGGTGACGATCAAGTACGTCGCGATCATCATGCGCGCCGACAATAAGGGGGAAGGGGGCAGCCTGGCGCTGCTCGCGCTGATCTCCAGCAAGGCGCAGACCAAGAGATGGACCGCCGGGATCGTCCTGCTCGGCGTGTTCGCGACCTCGCTGTTCTACGGCGACTCGATGATCACCCCGGCGGTGTCGGTGCTGTCGGCCGTCGAGGGTCTGGCGGTTGCGCAGCCCGGCATGGCGCATTTCGTCCTGCCGATCGCAATCGCGATCCTGATCTTCCTGTTCGCCATCCAGCAAAGCGGGACGGCCAGGGTCGGACTGTTCTTCGGCCCGATCATGCTATTCTATTTCCTGACGATCGCGCTGCTCGGCGCGTTCAGCGTCGCCAAGACGCCGGACGTGCTCTGGGCATTCTCGCCGCATTATGCCGTCGAATTCTTCCTGCTCGATCCGGTCCGCGCGTTTCTCGCCTTGGGGTCGGTGGTGCTGGCGGTGACCGGTGCGGAGGCGCTCTATGCCGATATGGGGCATTTCGGGCGCAAGCCGATCGGCATGTCGTGGCTGTGCTTCGTCCTTCCCGCGCTGATCCTCAATTATATGGGCCAGGCCGCGCTGTTGACGCGCGACGGGGCGCCCGCGCTGGCAAGCCCATTCTATCTGTTGGCGCCGGTCTGGTTGCAGCTGCCGCTCGTCATCCTGGCGACGGCCGCCGCGGTGATCGCGTCGCAGGCGGTGATATCGGGCGCCTTCTCGGTGACTCAACAGGCGATCCAGCTTGGTTTCGTGCCGCGCCTTCGGATCGAACATACCAGCGCGGCGACGGCGGGGCAGATCTATATCCCGCTGATCAACTGGCTGCTGATGTCGATGGTCATCATCCTGGTGCTGTTCTTCCGCACCTCGTCCAATCTGACCAGCGCCTACGGCATCGCGGTCACCGGGGCGATGACGATCGATACATGCCTGCTCGGTGTGGTGTTGTTCCGACTGTGGCACTGGCCGAAATGGGCGGCGATCCCGCTGCTCGGGCTCTTCTTCCTGGTCGACGGCGCCTATCTGACCGCCAATTTGACCAAGATCCCGGATGGCGGCTGGTTCCCGCTTTTGGTCGGGCTGATCGTCTTCACCATCCTGACGACCTGGGCCAAGGGGCGGCAACTGATGATGGCGCGGCTGCGCGAGGCGGCGATGCCGATCAAGGTGTTCATCTCGTCGGCCGCAACCTCTGCGACGCGCGTACCCGGCACCGCGGTGTTCATGACCTCGACCGCCGATGGCGTGCCGCACGCGCTGCTCCACAACCTCAAGCACAACAAGGTGCTGCACGAGCGCATCATCCTGCTGACGGTGAAGATCGCCGACGTGCCGTTCGTGCGCCAGGTCGAGCGGGTGAAGCTCGATCATCTCGGCCATGGCTTCCATCGCCTGGTGTTGCGCTATGGCTTCATGGAGGAGCCCGACGTGCCGGCGGCGCTGGCCTTGGTCACCGGGTGCGGCGACAAGTTCAAGATGATGGACACCAGCTTCTTCCTGGCGCGGCAGACATTGTTGGCGTCGAGCAAGCCCGGCATGGCCATCTGGCGTGAAAAGCTGTTCGCCTGGATGCTCCGCAACGCGGAAAGCGCGATGGAATTCTTCCGCCTGCCGACCAACCGGGTGGTCGAGGTGGGGAGCCAGGTCGAGATCTGAGCGACGCGGTGGCCGCGCTGGTGCCCGCGCCGATCATCGTCACGGCGGTGATCGGGCGTGAGGATCAGGCGTGGCTCGACACGCAGCGCCGCGCGTATTTCCCATCCGAGCGCAATCTACTCCCCGCGCATCTGACGATGTTCCACCATCTGCCGCCCTCGCTGGCGGAAGAAGTGCGGCAGCGGCTGGGCGATCTGGCGCGGGAAGGGGCGCTGGCCGCGCGGATTACCGGGCCGATCTCGCTCGGCCGCGGGGTGGCCTATCGCATCGGCTCCGCCGAGCTGGAGGACCGCCGCGCCTGGCTCGCCGATTGCTGGGCGGACGTGCTGACGCCGCAGGACCGCGCGCCGTGGCGCCCGCATGTCACGATCCAGAACAAGGTCGAGCCGGGCGAGGCGAGGACGTTGCTCGACCGGCTCAAGGCGGACTTCCGACCCTGGCCGCTCGCGATCACGGGTTTCGCCAGCTGGTATTATCGCGGCGGACCCTGGGAGAAGCTTTCCCGCCACATGGTCGCTTGACCGCGTCGGGAGCGCTACTTATAGGCCGCCGCTCGCGGCAACGCGGGCCTTTCGGGGCGGAGTAGCTCAGCTGGTTAGAGCACGGGAATCATAATCCTGGGGTCGGGGGTTCAAGTCCCTCCTCCGCTACCAAGGGACCTAGACGCTCCCTTGTCCGGATTTCATCCGGCAACGTCCGGAAGCGTCTTTTTTATCAAATAAAATCAAACTGTCCGACGGCGGGTGAAGGACGTAACCGGCCGCGGCGCGCGGTTTGTCATCGCCGATTTGTGGGCGGTAATCGACGATAGCCGTGAATTTGACGAACGTTCAGGCCGGGGCCCCCGCCGGAACGCCGATCTGGCGTTGGTGGAGCGCGGCATAGCGGCCGCCGAGGCGGAGCAGCTCGTCATGCGTGCCGCTCTCGACGATGCGCCCCTTGTCGAGCGTCAGGATATGGTCGCACTGGCGGATCGCGGAGAGGCGGTGCGCGATGATCAGCACGGTGCGGCCGGCGGCGATTGCCTTGAGGTTGCGCTGGACGATCTCCTCGCTCTCGGCATCGAGCGCCGAGGTCGCCTCGTCGAGGATCAGGATGCGCGGGTTGGTGATCAGCGCGCGGGCGATGGCGAGGCGCTGGCGCTGCCCGCCCGAGAAGTTGACGCCGCGCTCCTCGACGATCGTGTCATAGCCGCGGGGCAGCGCCAGGATGAAGTCGTGCGCGCCGGCGAGGCGGGCGGCGGTCATCACTCGCTCGATCGGCTTGGCGGGATCGGCGAGCGCGATATTCTCGCGGATCGAGCGGGTGAACAGAATATTCTCCTGCAACACCACTCCGATCTGGCGACGCAGCCAGGCGGGATCGACCTGCGTGACATCGACGCCATCGACCAGCACGCGGCCGCTTGCGGGCAGATAGAGGCGCTGGAGCAGCTTGGTGAGCGTCGACTTGCCTGAGCCGGAGGCGCCGGTGATGCCGAGCGTGGCGCCGGCGGGCAGATCGAGGTTGATGTCGTCCAATGTCCAGGGACCGTCGGCGGCATAGCGGAAACGGACATTCTCGAAGCGGACATGGCCGGCGAGCGCAGGCAAAGCAGTGCGCGATCCGGCGCCGGGCTCGGCGCCGGTGTTGAGGATGTCGCCCATCCGCTTGACCGAGAGGCGGACCTGCTGGAAGTCCTGCCACAGCTGAGCCATGCGGATGACCGGACCGGAGACGCGCTGGGCGAACATGTTGAACGCGACCAGCCCGCCGATGGTCAGCGCACCGGCGATCACTTGCTGCGCGCCGAAGAACAGAATCGCTCCGAGGCTTAGCTTGGAGATCAGCTGGACCGCCTGGCTGCCCGAATTGCCGAGGTTGATCACTCGTTGGTTGGCGGCGCTGTACGCGGCGAGCTGGCGTTCCCAACGGTTCTGCCATTGCGGCTCGACCGCGGTCGCCTTGAGCGTCTGTATGCCCGAGACGCTCTCGACAAGTAGCGCGTTGTTGGCGGCGCCGCGCGCGAACTTCTCGTCGAGCCGGCGGCGCAAGGGACCGGTGACGACGATCGAGACGACCACATAAGCGGGAAGGGTAAGCGCGACGATGACGAACAGGAGTGGCGAGTAAAGGAACATCGCGGCGAGGAATACGATCGTGAACAGCGGATCGACCAACACGGTGAGCGAAGCATTGGTCATGAATTCGCGCACCGTCTCCAGCTGGCGAATGCGGGTAACGGTGTCGCCGACGCGGCGATTCTCGAAATAGGCGATCGGCAGGCGGAGCAGATGGCGGAAGAGGCGACTGCCCAGCTCGACGTCGAGTTTCTGGCTGGTTTCCGAATAGAGCAGGGTGCGCAGCCAGCCGAATGCGACTTCCCAGAGCGAGACCAGCACAAGCCCGACGCTGAGCACTTGCAGCGTCGCCAGGCTGTTATGTGCCAGAACCTTGTCGACGACGTTCTGGAAGAAGAGCGGCGCGGCGAAACCGAGCAGGTTGAGCGCGAGGGTAATCAGCAGGACTTCGCCGATCAGCTTTCGGTATTTGACGATCTGGGGAACGAACCAGGCCATGTCGAAGGCGGCCGCGGCAACCCGCACGGAACCGCGGGTGGCGACGAGGAGCAGCGCCCCCGTCCATCTGGCCTCCAGCGTTGCGCGGTCCCAGCGCTCGATCGCGGCACCGGGACGCTGGATCGCCACGGCATCCTCGCCGACCCGGCCGATCACGAACCAGCCCTCGGCGCCGCTCGCCATTACCGGCATGGGAAGGCGCCTCAACCGTTCGAAATCGCCGGTCGTGGCGCGGGCGCGGACGCCTTCGATGCGCTTTGCCAGGCGTACCAGATCGGACGCCACGACGGGGTTGGCGTGGCCGAGGCTATCGCGCAGTTCGGCGGAGTTTGCTGCGATGCGGTGCATGGCGAGGATCAGGGCGAAGGCCTCGATCCCGGTGTCCGCGGGCGGTTGGGAGGTGCCGAGAGACAGGTCCTGCTGCACCGTGCGTCTCCGATCGGGTTCCCCAGGCGTGGACAATCTGCAGCGCACGGCAGATGAGCGCGGAGCACGGCTACCCGCCCGCTGTCGCTGCGGTGCAGCATCGTGAATCGTCTCCTTGGTAGCGGTCAAAACCCGGGGAGCGAAGGCACCTGCGGTTCCGGTCGTCGGAGCAAAGGGGCGACTCGGCTTTCGCGGACGCAGCATATGGTTGACCCGGGCACCGTCACGGGCTGTCTGGTGCGACTACAGGGACAGCTTCCCAAGGTGCACGCGGTGCGAGCTTCGAGCCTCCCCGCGGCGCCGGGGCGGCGGTGTGTCGATGATCGGATTTCGGTGGGGCGTTACGTTTTGGGCTTATGACGGGAGCCTTGTCATGCCTACCCTTTACATCTCGCCTACGGGCAGCGGTTCGGGCGACGGCTCGAGCGCCGCGAACGCCGCGACGCTGAAGGACCTGCCGCGGCTTATCGCGGCGGCGGGGCCGGGCGGGCAAGTGCTGCTGCTCGCCGATCAGGGGGCCTATATTGCGCCGCCCGACGCGCTGGCGATCGTCGCGGGCGGAACGGCGAGCGCGCCGGTGACGATCCGCGGTGTCGATAGTGCGGGCAATGCGATGGCGGCGACGATCACCGGCACGCGGCCCGAGCCCTTCGACCCGGCCAACCCTCCGGGAGAGGAAATATTCCGGCTGCTGAACGGCGCGGACAATCTGCGCTTCACCGATCTGACGTTCCAGAATGTCGGTACGGCCTTTCGCGTCGGTGCGGATGTGCACAACCTGGCGATCGAACATGTCGACGCCACCAATGTCGCCCGCTTCTTTGACGACATGGTTTCGGGGGCCAATGCCAGCGCGACGATCACCGGATTGACGATCCGCGACGTCGCGGTGAATGGCTATTCCAAGGGCGCGATCCGCATCCAATACGACAGCAATGACGTGCTGATCGAGGATGTGCGCGGCGATAGCCAGTTCCAGGACGGCGACAATTTCGCGATCGGCGTCCACATCACCGGCACCGCGCACGACGTGACGATCGATCATGTCGCCATGCGCAACGCGCTCGACACGGTGAACGACTATCGCAACGGCGACGGCTTCGCGACCGAGCGCGGCACCTACGACATCACGCTGCGCGACGTGATCGCCACGGGCAACAGCGATGGCGGGCTCGACTTGAAGAGCGATAACATCGTCGTCGACGGTGCGATCGTCTCGGGCAATGGTCGCAACATCCGGTTGTGGGGTACCGGCGCGCAGCTGAGCAACATCGTCAGCCTTGACGCGGGTGCGCCGCTGGCGGGCGGCAATCGCGAGCATGTCTGGCTGGCCGAAGGCGCGAGTGCGACGATCGACGGGGCGCTCTTCTCCGACCCCGGGTCGCCGAAGCTGTTCAACCTGGCGGAGAGGAACGGCAGGCTAGTGGTCGAGGATTTCGGACTCGTCACCGGGCCGGGCACGATCCAGTCGCAGCGTGGCACCGGATCGGTGCTGACCCTGACAGGGCAACGCGTCGCGGTGGCGGCAGGGACTGCGGAAGACGACCTGCTGACGGGCACGGCCGCGGCCGATACGCTGGCTGGGGGCGACGGGCGCGACATGCTGAGCGGCGGGGCGGGCGATGATCGGCTCGCCGGCGGCGCGGGCGACGACATGCTGGTCGGCGATGCCGGCGACGACCATATCGAAGGCGGCGCAGGGCGCGACATCATGGTCGGCGGCGCGGGGTACGACATGCTCAGCTATGCTGGCAGCGCCGCCGGGGTGAAGATCGACCTGCTGCGCCTCACCGCCAGCGGCGGGGATGCCGAGGGCGACCTGTTTGACGGGTTTGAGGGGGTCGAAGGTTCGGCCTTCGCGGATGTCCTTACCGGAGACGCGGGCGCAAATCGGTTGTTCGGCGGCGTGGGTGACGATGTGCTTTCGGGCGGTGCCGGCGATGACATGCTGGACGGCGGTACCGGCGCGGATCTGCTCGACGGGGGTGCCGGGTTCGACTGGGTGGACTATGGCAGCAGCAGCGCGGCGGTGGTCGTCGATCTCGCCGATGGCGCGGCAAGCGGCGGCGAGGCGGCTGGCGATCGGCTGATCGGGATCGAGGCGGTGCACGGCTCCGCCTTCGCCGATACATTGTCGGGCAATGACGGCGCGGACTCAATCGGCGGCGGCGCGGGCGACGACCGGATCGACGGGCGCGGCGGCGACGATCTGTTGGTTGGCGGCGCAGGTGCCGACACGCTGATCGGCGGCGCCGGGTTCGACAGCGCGGATTATTCGGGCAGCGGCGGCGCGGTCACGGTCGACCTTGTCGCCGGCACCGGGATTGGCGGCGATGCCCAGGGTGACCGGCTCCAGGGGGTAGAACGGCTGATCGGCTCGGGCTTCGACGATGTGCTGACTGGTGACGGTTTCGACAACGTGCTCGTCGGCGGCGCTGGTGCGGATCGCCTGACTGGCGGCGGCGGGATAGACACGGCCGATTATTCGGCAAGTGGTGCAGCGGTGAACGCGGTGCTGGGCGGCACCGGCAGCGGCGGCGATGCCCAAGGCGATGTGCTGACCGGAATCGAGAATCTGGTCGGCAGCGGCTTCGACGATGTGCTGGTCGGCGACGGCGCGGTCAATGCGCTGTCGGGCGGCGCCGGTAACGACCGGCTGGTCGGCAATGGCGGGGCGGATCGGCTCGACGGTGGAGCGGGTAACGATATTGCCGACTTTTCGACCCGAACAAGCGCGGTGGCGGCGGACCTTGCCGCAGGCACGGCTTCGGACGGGGTGAGCCTGATTGCGATCGAGGGTCTGGTCGGGTCGGCGTTCGACGACGTGCTGAACGGCGATGCGGGCGACAACTGGCTGGTCGGCGGCAAGGGCGCTGACCTTATCAATGGGCGTGATGGCCTCGATACCGCCGATTATTCGGGCTCGGCGGCGGCGGTGCAGGTCGACCTTGCTCTGCCGGTGCAGGGCGGCACCGGCGATGCGGCGGGTGACCGTCTGACGAGCATCGAAGCGCTGGTCGGCTCGGCCTTCGATGATTCGCTGACCGGCGTGGAGGCTGCCGAGGCGTTGTACGGCGGCGCGGGCAACGACCAGCTCGAAGGGCGCGGCGGCGACGATCTGCTTCAGGGCGGCGCGGGCGCCGATGTGCTGATCGGCGGGGCGGGTGTCGATACGGTCGACTATAGCGCCAATGCGGTTGCCATCTCGATCAACCTCCAGACCGGCATGAGCAGCGGCGGCGATGCCGAGGGTGATCGGTTCGACGGAGTCGAGCATTTTATCGGTACCGGCTTTGCCGATACGATCATCGGCGACGGGGCGGACCAGATTTTGACCGGCGGCGCGGGCGGTGACCGGCTGGACGGGGCCGGCGGCTTCGACATCGTGGACTATGCAGGCAGCGCCGCCGGCGTGAAGGTCAATCTGGCGACCAATATCCTATCGGGCGGCGATGCGCAGGGCGACAGTCTCGCCGGGATCGAGGGCATCGTGGGTAGCGCCTTCGCCGACACGTTGACCGGCGACGCGAACGCCAACCGGCTCGAGGGCGGCGCGGGCAACGACGCGCTGGACGGCGGCGCGGGCGCGGACGTGATGATCGGCGGCACCGGCGACGACTCCTACGTAGTCGACAATGCCGGCGATCAGGTGATCGAGGCGGTCGGCGGCGGGAACGACATCGTGCGCACCAGCCTGTCCTCGCTGACGCTCGCCGATGGCGTCGAGGATCTCAGCTATAGCGGCAGTGGTGGCTTTACCGGCACCGGCAATGCGCTCGATAACAGTCTCTACGGCAAGGCGTCGGACGACTCTCTCTACGGGCTCGACGGCGACGACAAGCTGGTCGGCGGCGCGGGTGCGGACCTGCTCGACGGCGGGGCAGGGCGCGATCAGGTCGACTATACCAAGTCCACTGCGGTCACCGTGAACCTTGCCACCAACGTCAATCACGGCGGCGAGGCCGAGGGAGACCGGCTGGTTGGCATCGAGACCGTGATCGGCTCCAACTATTCCGACAGCATCACCGGTAGCGATGATCCGCTGCTCGGTGACATCCTCTATGGGCGGGGTGGCGACGATCTGCTGGTCGGCGGGGCAGGTGACGATCAGCTCGATGGCGGCGGCGGCAACGACGTGATGCGCGGCGGCACCGGCAACGACCTCTATATCGTCTACGAGGCTGGCGATCAGGTGATCGAGGCGGCGGGAGAGGGGCGGGATCGCATCCGCACCGCCGCGACCAGCTACACGCTCGGCGCCAATATCGAAGAGCTGGTCTATACCGGAACGATCGGCGCGACGATGACCGGTAATGCGCTCGACAATTTCATTGTAGGCAGCGGCGGTGAGGATCGGCTGGCCGGCGGAGACGGCGCGGACATGCTGCGTGGTGGGGCGGGTGGCGACGTGCTCGACGGCGGCACCGGGTCGGACACGGTGGATTATACGGGCTCGCTCGGCGGCGTGCTGGTCAATCTGCGTACCCAGACGGCGAGCGGCGGCGATGCCATGGGCGACATGTTGGTCAGTATCGAGAATGCGCAGGGCTCGGCCTTTGCCGATGTGCTGCTGGGCAGCGCTGGCGCCAATGTGCTGACCGGCGGCGACGGCGACGACGCGCTCTCCGGCGACGACGGCAACGACACGTTGCGGGGAGGCACCGGCGCCGACCGGCTCGATGGCGGCAAGAATGAGGACATGCTCTATGGCGATGACGGTGGCGATACGCTGTACGGCGGGCAGCAGACCGACCGGTTATATGGTGGCGCGGGCAACGATCTTCTGATCGGGGATACCGATTGGGTCTCGTCGCTTGCCGCCAGGGACACGCTCGACGGCGGTGATGGCGACGACATCTTGATCGGCGACGGATTGAACATGACGGCGACCGGGGTCGGTGGCGCGGACACGCTGATCGGCGGGCTCGGCAACGACGTGCTGTACGGCGACGCGGTGAACATGGCGGCTGGCGCGCGGGGCGGGGCGGACAAGCTGACCGGCGGCGCGGGTGCGGACCGCTTCGTCTTCGCGCCCGGCTCCGGCGCCGATGAGATCACCGACTTCACCCGCGGCGGCGCCGAGGCCGACCATATCGATCTCAGCGCGTTCGACATCGCCTATGAGGCGCTGCACTTCACCACGAGCAGCGCGGGGGTGACGATCCAACTCGGCGGCACCGATACGATCTTCGTGCGCGGCGTCACCGCGCTCGATCAGGCGGACTTCATCTTCGGCTGAGCCTCGCGCCAACCGTGCGGCGTGCCTTCATGCCGGAAGGTGATTGATGTGAGCGCCCTCTCCCCTCAGGGACATTAGCCGAAGACAAAATCGTCGGGGGACAACCCCTGCGCGCCGCGGACGAATATGCTGTCGGTGCCCATGGAAATGCGAACTCCGTCCGCACTCGTGGCGAAATTGAGCTGCTCATAAGCGATGTCGAAGGCGCTGAGATCGATATGGTCCGCGCCGGGGGTAAAGTCGGTGATCTCATCGGCGCCGGAGCCGGGCGCGAACACGAACCAGTCAGCGCCCGCGCCACCCTCGAGCAGGTCGTTGCCGCCGCCGCCTATCAGGTGATCGGTGCCGCCGCCGCCATAAAGCTTGTCGGCGCCTCCGGTCACCATTGCGGTTGACGTACGGCCGTCGCCATAGAGCCAGTCATTGCCGTCGCCGCCGTCCAGCGTGTCAGCGCCACCCTTGGCGTTATCCGTCATCACGTCACCATCGCCGATCAGGATGTCGTCGCCCGCGCCACCGGTCAGCCGGTCGCTGCCCCCTTTGCCGCTGCCATAGATATTGGTCGCATCGCCGATCAGCAGGTCGGCATCGTCTCCGCCGTCGAGCCGGTCGTTGGCGCCCTGGCTGCTCAGCCATTCCTGGTCGCCGACCAGCCGATCGGCGCCCGTGCCGCCGTCGAGCCAGTCCGACTGCCAGCCGCCGAGCAGTATGTCGGCGCCGGACTGGCCCCGGAGCAGATCCTCGCCATTGCCGCCCGCGAGTGAATCGTCACCCGAATTGCCGGCAATGGCATCATTGGCGGCGAGCCCACCCAGCGTGTCGCTGCCCGCGCCGCCGATCATCGTGTTGGCGAGCGCGTTGCCATTGCCGGTGAAATCCGTGGCACCGCGGCGGATCAGTTCCTCGACATTGCCGGGGAGCGTGTAGCTGTCGAGCGTCGTCTCGACCCGGTCGAACCCGGCGTCGGCGGCTTCGGTGATCCGGTCGCCGGTGTTGTCGACAAGGAAGATGTCATCGCCCGCGGTGCCAAGTAGCGTGTCCGCCGTTGCCGTGGCGGGCAAAGGCAGCAGCGCGATATAGTCGGTCGCGCCAGGCGACGCGTCGCCCTGATCGACGGTCAGCGTTTCGTGGATCGTCTCCGCACCGCTGAGGCCGGGGAGCGAATCGCTGGTGGCGAGCGTCGAGAGCTCGGACCGGGTGATCTCGACGTCCTGCAAGGTGAGATGCCCCTGCGAGGAGATCACCTTGGTGCGCGATCCGGCATCATCAAAGTGCCCGCCGATCACGGTGACGTTGGCGGCGTCGTCGAGCCAGAGCTGGTTCTGCTCGGAAATGCCGCCGCGCAGCACCGGGTTCAGACCGACCGAGTCGATCAGCGTCGCGTCGCCCCAGAGCCGGTAGTTGCGGCCATTCTCTTCGCTGAGCGCGCGGACGAGCACGGTGTCATTCGACTTGAGATCGTAGCCGCCGTCGCTGTTGCCGCGCGCGACCGTGTCGATGAAGCGCACGTCATAGACGCCGCGCTCGCTCGCGAAGCCGTCGCCGTTGAAATAGGCGCCGGCGGTGCTTTGGACATTCTCCATCACCACCTGGCTGAGCGTGACGTTGTGGACGGTGCCGTCGAGATGGACGCCTTCGGGCAGGTCGTCGCCGGTTTGCCCGGCCATGTCCGCCGTGACGTTGTCGATCACCACGTTGTTGGTATCGTACTGGAGGCGGATCGCGGCCTTGGAGAATCCCTGCACGTCGACGTCGCGGATCGTTAGCCCGGTGACCGTCGCGGTACCCAAGGGCGCGCTGGAATAATCCTCGAAGAAGCGGCGGACATTGTTCGCGTCGACACCCTCGATATGGAGATTGCTGAGATCGGCGGTGGCGCGGAAGGCCGTGCCGACATTGTCGATCCGCAGGTCGCGGAATTCAAGATTGTCCGCACCCGTGCCGAGTTTGAACAGCTCGTTGCCGGAGGCATCGCCCGCCTGCCAGTCAACCGGGCGCGAACCGGTGAACTGCGCGGCCATCGCATTCCCGCCGGAATCGATGCCGCGCACGACCACTGGCTGGCCGTCCGCCCCGCCGTGGGTGAGCGCGAGGATGCCGGTAACGTTATAGTCGCCCTGGTCCGCCAGCAGCAGCACCTCGCCCCCTGGCCCCGCCTTTCCGATAAGCGTGTTGAGCGAACCGATCGAGGCAGCGTTGTTGATGTCGCCGCCGCTTTTGTCCCCGGATCCGGCGGGCGAGATATACAGGCTTGGCATGGCGAATCCCCTGCTGTTGCACGAGGTTAACCTCGATCAAGTCGCAATGCTGCACGGAAGCTTGGTTAAGCCAACATCATGCTGATAATCGGTGAGATTATCGCGATGGACCGTCGTGGACCAGGGTATGCGCCGGGAGCGCTACTAACCGTCTCGATGCGCGCTCGGCAAATACGAGGCGCCGCCTTGGTGGTGGACGATCTGTCGGGTTGGCCCCATGACAGCCTGTGGGGCAACAACCCGGTGGCGGCCCGCAATCCAGCTGGGCGTCTCGGCGGCCAAAGCGCTCCACGCAACCGGTCCACATCCGTATGATCACCCTTGCGTTGCATTATGTCTGAGTTAAAAAGAGGCCGAACCGACTGGGAGAATGTTCCTGGGCGACCCGCGCCCCGGTTCCAAGGGAGATGGAAATGCGCCTGTTGCTTGCCGCCTTGGCTGTTTGCGTTGCCGTGCCTTCGAGTTCCTATGCCATGGGCGACGAGGGGCCCGACACGGTGGTCGTGCATGGCGATCGGCCCGCTCCGAAGTTCGACCGGCATATTTTCGGCCAGTTCGCCGAGCATCTTGGCCATGGCATCTACAACGGCATCTGGGTCGGACCGCGCAGTAAGATCCCCAACATCAGGGGCTATCGCAAGGACGTGGTCGAAGCGCTCAAGGCGATCCGGGTGCCCGAGATCCGCTGGCCCGGAGGGTGTTTCGCCGACGAATATCACTGGCGCGACGGCATCGGACCACAGGCAAATCGCAAGGTCTCGATCAACACCCATTGGGGCGGGGTGACCGAAGACAATGCGTTCGGCACACACGAGTTCATGGACTTTTCGGAGTTGGTCGGGGCCGATGCCTATGTCTCGGGCAATGTCGGCTCGGCGCCTCCGGTCGAATTGGCCGACTGGGTCCAATATATGACGTCGCCGGTCGGATCGACGCTGGCCAACGAACGTGCCGCGAACGGCCGGAAACAACCCTGGCGGCTTCCCATGGTCGGGCTCGGCAACGAGCTCTGGGGCTGCGGAGGAAGCATGCGCGCGGAATATGCCGCGGACCTGACGCGCCGCTACGGCACCTTCGTGAAGATGCCGGCGGGGCAGCAGGTCATGAAGATCGCCAGCGGCGCCAATTCGGGCGATACCGATTGGACCGACACGATGATGCGCATTGCCGGCAACAACATCGACGGTATTGGCGTGCATTATTACACGGTGCCAAACAGCTGGGAGCATAAGGGAGCGGCAACCGGTTTCGACGAGGACCAATGGGCCCGCACGCTTGCCGCGACCGTCCAGATGGACAAGATCATCACCGAACACGCGGCGATCATGGACAAATATGATCCCCGCAAGCGCGTGGCTTTGCTGGTCGACGAATGGGGGACCTGGTACGATGTCGAGCCGGGCACCAATCCCGGCTTCCTGTATCAGCAGAACAGCCTGCGCGATGCGATCGTCGCCAGCTTGAACTTCGACATCTTCGCCCGGCACACCGATCGCCTGCGCGGCGCGAACATCGCCCAGATGGTCAACGTGCTTCAGTCGCTGCTTCTCACCGAAGGCGACAAGATGGTGAAGACCCCAACCTATTGGGTGTTCGACATGTACAAGGACTATCAGGACGCGACGGTATTGCCCGTCGACGTCGATGCGCCGACCTACAGCAAGAACGGCTCTTCCCTGAAGGCTGTCAGCGCCAGCGCCGTTCGCGATGCGGCAGGGGTCGTGCATGTGGGCCTCACCAACGTCGATCCGAACCGCGCCGAGACGGTTCGCGTCAAGCTTGATGGTCTCAACGTCACGCGCGTGTCTGGCCGCATCCTGACCGCCACGGCGATGGATGCGCACAATACGTTCGGCGCGCCGGATACTGTCAGGCCGGCGCCTTTTGCCGGCGCCAGGATCAGTGATCAGACGCTGAGCGTTTCGCTGCCGCCCAAATCGATCGTGATGCTGGATCTGCGCTGAGCCGGTCGGCTGAATTCCGACCTCATGAAACGCGACGCTGAGGCCGCCGAGCAATCGGCGGCCTCCTTGTTTGAGCGCAACGAAAAACTATGCGGCTTCCCGTTTCGTCAGGATCCCGTACCCGGCACCTTCCCAAAGTAGAATTGCCACCCGGATGGTGGCGCCGGACAACGTCGAGATGGCGTGGTTCCTCCCCCTCATTGCCGTCGCCACGTCACCGCCGTCGGCGGGGCCGGAGCGTGACGCCAGCGATATCGTCATCGTGGCGACGCCGCTCGACAATCGCGACGATCGCGTGCCGGCGCCACCGGCCCAAACCGTCCTCGCCGCCGAGATCGAGCGGGCGCACGCGCTCGACATTACCGACTATCTTCGTCGCATGTCGGGCGGTGTGTTCATCAACGACGTCCAGAACAATCCGCTGCAACCCGACGTCAATTACCGTGGTTTCACCGCGTCGCCGTTGCTGGGCACGCCGCAGGGTCTGTCGATCTATCTCGATGGCGTGCGGCTCAACCAGCCGTTCGGCGATGTCGTCAGTTGGGACCTCATTCCCAAATCGGCCATCGCGCGGATAAGCATCATGCCGGGGTCGGACCCCTTGTTCGGGCGCAACTCGCTCGGCGGCGCGATCGCGATCGCGACCAGGAACGGTACGGACGATAAAGGTGTCGAACTGGAGGCGAGCCGGGGATCGTGGAACCGCCGCACGGTGGAGGCGCAGGTTGGCGGGAAGATCGGCAGAGGGGTCGACTTCTTCGCCAGCGGCGACTGGTTCGCGGAACGGGGCTGGCGTGACGCCTCGCCATCGCGGGCGTTCCAGGCATTCGGCAAGCTGCGCTGGCGCGGCGCCGACACTATCGTCTCGCTGTCGGGCAGTCATGCCGACACCGACCTCAACGGCAATGGCTTGCAGGAAATGCGGTTGCTGACAGCCGACCGTACCAGTGTCTACAGTCAGCCCGACACGACCCGCAACCGCGCCTGGTTGGCCAATGTGTCGGCCGAGCACCGCTTTTCCGACCGGCTGTCCGTTTCGGGCACGCTCTTTTGGCGGCGCATCGACACCGATACGATCAACGGCGACATCAACGACGACGCGCTGGGTGAGAATGTCTATCAACCCGATGCCGCCGAGCGGGCGGCACTAGCCGCCGCCGGCTATTCGGGATTTGCTTCGAGCGGGGAAACGCAAGCGAATACGCCATTCCCCAAATGGCGGTGCATCGCGAACATCCTGCTCGACAGCGAACCCAATGAAAAATGCGACGGGTTGCAGAACCGATCGAGGGATCGCCAGCGCGAATGGGGCGCTTCCGGCGAACTGACCTGGGAAGGGCCCCTGGCCGGCGCGCACAGCCGAACCACCTTGGGGCTTGGGTATATCCGGTCCGTCGTCGACTTCGCGCAACAGTCGCAATTCGGCTATCTCACGCCCGATCGCCGCGTCGTGACCGTCGCCGGACCGGGTGCGTTCGCCGACGGCTCGCAGGATTCCGAGAATGCCTTCGACGCCCGCGTCGATCTCAATGGCCGCACCGCGACGTTTAGCGCCTACGGACTGGAATCGCTGACCATCGGCAGGCTGACGATCGACGTGTCGGCACGGTACGACCGCACCGCAATCCGCAACCGCGACCGTATTTCGCCCGGCGGCGGCACCGGCAGCCTGGACAGCGATCAGGTGTTTGCGCGCGTCAATCCATCCGCGGCCATCCGTTGGGCGCCCGCTCGCGGGATAGTGTTCGACGCGGCACTCGGTCAGACCAGCCGCGCGCCGTCGGCGGTCGAGCTGGGCTGCGCCGACCCGGCGAGTCCATGCCGGCTGCCCAATGCGCTTGCCGGCGACCCGCCACTCAAACAGGTGGTTGCAACGACGATGGAGACGGGAATGGGCCTGGCCGTGGCGCCGTTCGCGCTACGGATCGGGCTATTTCGAACAGTCAGTCGTGACGACATCCTGTTCGTTGCCAGCGAGGCTTCGGGGTTCGGCTATTTCCGCAATTTCGGTCGCACCCGGCGCCAGGGGATCGATGTCGACCTGAGCGGCACGATCGGCCCGTTGCGCGTTTCCGCACATTACACATTGCTGGACGCCACCTATCGCAGCGCGGAACTTGTCGATGGGTCGGCAAACAGCAGCGCGGATGGCGTCGCACCAGGCTTTGGCGGCGCTATCGCGATCGCCAAAGGGGACCGCATTCCGTTGGTTCCGCGCACCATCTTCAAGGCGGCGATCGGCTGGGAGGTCGCGCGCTTCCTGACGCTCGACCTCGACATGATTGCCTCGTCAGGTGTGTATGCGCGCGGTAACGAGAACAACGCGCATCAACCCGACGGGGCCTATTATCTCGGGCCTGGGCGAACCGCGAGTTATGCATTGGTCAATGCGGGCGTGGAACTGAAGCCGAGCAAGACGGTGAGTTTCTTCCTCCAGGTCGGCAACCTTCTCGACAAACGTTATGCGACCGCCGCGCAACTCGCAGCGACAGGGCTCGACGTGCACGGCAATTTCGTCGCCCGGCCGTTCGCCGGCCCGGTGATCGGCGGTGAACGGCCGCTGCAATATTCGACCTTCTTCGCGCCGGGCGCACCGCGATCGCTGCGCATCGGTGCACGCATGCGCTTCTAGATTCGGTTTCGGCAAAGCTGAAACGCTCGCAGTATGGCCCTGCTAACGCTCGGGCTTGGCCGTGACGGTCGGCAGGTCCATATCACGCCAGCCGTCGAGCCCCTCCGCATACCAGCGCACGTCGCGGACGCCGGCACGCCGCAGCCGCAGCGCGGCGTTCCAGCTCATCCAGCAATCGGCGTAGCAGAAGACCACCACGGGCATCCCGCGATGGCCCGCTTGGAGGCGGCGGACTCCTCGCGTCAGCCGGCGATCGACTTCGTCGGCGATCACGCCGCGTCCGCTGTCCGGAAACCAATGCGCGCCCGGGACCGTGCGATGCGCGTCATAAAGCGACCACCGCCCCGTTGCGGCGTCGCGAAGGCCTGCCGCCGGACTGGCATCGATGAAGATCGCGCGGTGCGTGCGCCATAGCGTCCGTACCGCCGCACCGTCGACCCGCGTCACGCCGTCGGGCGGGGCCGGCACGACACTGCGATAATGCGTCAGGCGATACCCCTGGATGGGATCGAACAGAGGCGTCGGGTCCTGCGCCAAGCTCAACCCCAGCAATGCTGCCGCCGCGACCACACTCAAGCTCATCCGATCGGCTCCTAGGACCAAGGTGCAATGTAGCCCGCTACGTGGGGCCGGTAACTTGGCCTTTGGGAGAAGGCTGAGATGAGCAGGTTGACGTCTTATCTGGTGGCGGCGGTGGCGATGATCGCGGCAGCTCCCGCCCAGGCGGCATTGCCGGCCGACCCGCTTGGCTCCCCCATGTGGCAACGGCTCGGCCAGACCTTGTTCGGCGACGCTCCGGTGCGGTTCGATCCGCGCGTCCGGGTGATCTTTCCTGGCATTGCCGAAAATCAGCGCCAGTTTCCGGTCGCGATCGACGCGCGCGGCATTGCCGGCGTGAAGCGGATCCTGGTGTTCGCCGACCTCAATCCGATCCCGCTGGCGGTCGACTACACCTTGGACGCCGCGCAGCCCTATTTCTCGACGCGCATCAAGCTCGACCAGCGCACGCCGGTGCGCGGGGCCGTGCAACTTGCGGATGGTAGCTGGCTGGTTTCGGGCGGATGGATCGATGCGGCGGGCGGTGGATGCTCTTTGCCGCCGATCAGCCGTGTCAAAGGCGATTGGGCGCAACACCTGGGCGAGGTGCGGGGAGTCGCCCGATGGGCCGCGGGCGGGATGCGCGTCCGTCTGGCTTTTCGCCACCCGATGGACACAGGATTGATCGACAATATTCCGACCTACAACCTCGAGGAAGTCGCGCTCACGGGCGCCGAGGGGCGCCGGTTCGGCGACTTGCGGATCGAGGCGTCGGTCGCAGAGGATCCGGAGTTTACCGTGATCGTCGACGCATTGCCGAACGAACAGGTCGTCATGGCCGGACGCGACACCAACGGCATCGAATATGCCGCGCGGCTGATGCCGGCGGCCGGTGCCGTGCCGCTGCGATGACCATGATCGATCGCCGCGCTGCGCTCGCCCTACTCGCCGCCGGCGTCGCGGCGCCGCTTCGCGCCGCGCCGCTACGCTATAGGATCGACCCCCAGCCGATCGCGCCGGATTTGTGGGTGGTGCGTGGAGTGGATGCGCCGATCGACGATATCAATGGCGGCGCGATCGCGAATATCACGATCCTGCGTACGACGGCGGGGACGGTGCTCGTCGATTGCGGTCCGTCGCTGCGCTACGGCCGGCAGCTGAAGGCCGTGGCCGAGGCTCTGACCGGAAAGCCCGTGATCCGCGTGTATCTGACGCATCTGCACCCCGACCACATCTATGGCGCGGCCGCGTTCGATCGCTCGATCGTCTCGGCGACTCCCGCTTTGGCCAGATCGCTGGAAACGCTTGGCCCGAGCTTTTCGGACGGCATGTATCGTCTGCTCGGCGATTGGATGCGCGGGACCGAGTTCGCCGCGCCGGGCAAGGTGCTCGATGAAGATCACGAGACGTTCGGCGATCGCCGCCTGGATCTCTATCCGCTCGCCGGACACAGCGAGGCTGACCTTGCCATCGTGGATAGCGCAACGGGCGTGCTGATCGCCGGGGACCTGGTATTCCACGATCGCACGCCATCCACGCCGCACGCCGATATTGCACGATGGCTGGCCTCGCTCGACCGCCTGGGGACGATCGGCCATCGGACGGTGATCCCCGGCCACGGACCGATCGATCCGACGCCGGGCGCAGCCATCGACCAGACCCGCGATTGGCTATCCTGGCTCCGCGACACGCTCGATCGCGCCGTCGCAGAGGGGCTGGACGCGGTCGAGGCCGGGAACCTGGCTATCCCCGATCGTTTCGCCGCGCTGAAGGCGGCGCGCTACGAATTGCAGCGCTCGGTTGCCCATTTCTTCTCGCGGATCGAGGAACAGGCGCTGCCTCGGGTCGATCTTAGAGCGTGATGACCTGAGGTTGACCTGCCGTGACGGAGCGGATTTTGGCGCAGGGCAAGGAACGAGGAGGGAGCGATGCATAATGCATCGTGACCGACGAGAGACGCTGCTCTGCGCCAAAAGGCGCCCGCCGCTTTGCGGTTGCCCGGGCGCGCCCGCTGGTCTGCGTCGCGGTCCTTGCGCGTAGCGCCGCTACGCGCCGCACACCGCTCCTTGCCAGCGAACACGCCCGGGCAATCACGACGGGTCAACCTCATGTCATCACGCTCTAGACAGTGACCGGCTGACCACTGACCCGGTTCGCCACCAGGTCGTCGACCACCGCCGGATCGGCCAGGGTCGAGGTGTCGCCAAGGCTCGATACATCGCCCTCGGCGATCTTGCGCAGGATGCGGCGCATGATCTTGCCCGAACGGGTCTTGGGCAGGCCCGGCGCGAACTGCACCGCGTCGGGGGTCGCGATCGGACCGATTTCGACCCGCACCCATTTGACCAGGTCGCGGCGCAGGTCTTCCGATGATTCCTCGCCCACGTTCAACGTGACATAGGCGTAGATGCCCTGACCCTTGATGTCGTGCGGGAAGCCGACCACCGCCGCCTCGGCGACCTTGGGATGCAGCACCAGGGCGCTTTCCACCTCCGCGGTGCCCATGCGGTGGCCGCTGACGTTGATCACGTCGTCGACGCGGCCGGTGATCCAATAATAGCCGTCTCCGTCGCGGCGCGCGCCGTCGCCGGTGAAATATTTGCCCGGAAAGGTCGAAAAATAGGTCTGGAAGAACCGCTCGTGATCACCCCAGACGGTGCGCATCTGTCCCGGCCAGCTGCGGGCGATGACCAGCGCCCCTTCGGTCGCGCCGTCCAGCACGTGACCGTCACCATCGACCAGCTGCGGTTCGACACCAGGGAGTGGCCAGGTCGCCGATCCCGGCTTGAGCGGGGTCGCGCCGGGCAATGGCGCGATCATCCCGGCGCCGGTTTCGGTCTGCCACCACATGTCGATGATCGGGCAGCGATCCCCGCCCACGACGTGGTGATACCAACGCCAAGCCTCGGGATTGATCGGCTCGCCGACCGAGCCGAGCAGCCGCAGCGATTGCCGGCTGGTGCGCGCGACATGCTCGTCGCCTTCGCGCATCAGCGACCGCAACACGGTCGGGGCGGTGAAAAGGGTTGCGACTTTGTGGCGGTCGACCACCTCCCAGATCCGGCTCGGGCTCGGCCAGTTGGGAACGCCTTCATACATCAATGTGGTCGCGCCGTTCGCTAGCGGGCCATAGACGATATAGCTGTGCCCGGTGACCCAGCCGACATCGGCGGCGCACCAGAACACCTCGCCGTCGCGATAATCGAAACATTGGTCGTGAGTCAGGCTGGCCCAGAGCAGATAGCCGCCCGAACTGTGCACAACGCCCTTGGGCTTTCCCGTAGAGCCCGAGGTGTAGAGGATGAACAACGGATCCTCTGCGTGCATCGGTTCCGGGTCGCACGTAGCGGGCGCCGCGGCCACGGCTTCGTCATACCAAAGGTCGCGGTCCGGCTGCATCGCGACCTGTCCGCCGGTGGCGCGGACCACGACGATCTTCTCGAGACTGGGCGCATGCGTCGCCGCCAGGTCGGCATTGGCCTTGAGCGGGACCTTCTTGCCGCCGCGCCGGCCTTCGTCGGCAGTGATCAGGATGGTCGAATCGCAATCGACGATGCGGCCCGCCAGCGCCTCGGGCGAAAAGCCGCCGAACACGATCGAATGGATCGCCCCGATCCGCGCGCAGGCCAGCATCGCCACCGCGGCCTCGGGGATCATCGGCAGATAGATAGTGATACGGCTGCCGCGATGCGCGCCGAGCTCCTTGAGCACATTGGCGAAGCGGCAGACCTCCGCATGGAGCTCGGCATAGCTGATCGCGCGTGCCGGCTCGGCGGGATCGTCGGGTTCCCACAGGATCGCGGTCTGGTCGCCACGGGTGGCCAAATGGCGATCGAGGCAATTGGCGGCGACGTTCAGCACACCGTCGGCGAACCAGCGGACCTGGAAATCGGCTTCGTCGAAACTGCTTTCGTCCGCCACGGTCGGTGCGACGATCCAGTCGAGCCGGCGCGCCTGATCAAGCCAGAAGATGTCCGATTGGGCAAGCGCCTGGACGGCTTGCGCGTCATAATCGGCGCGCTGCATCTTGGCTTCGCTCGCCCAGCCGGGCAGTGCTACGATCTCGTCCATTCTATCCTCCGAAACGAACGCCGATCCACAGCGTCCTGGGCGTACCGAGGTCGATCGATCCCGCCTGGTTGCGAGTCATGACTTGGGCGTCGAACATATTTTCGGCGCGGACGACCGCGCTGAAGCCGTGCGCGATCGGCAGCTTGCCGAACAGGTCTACGGTGGTTGCCGCGGCCAATTTGTCGGTCTGCAAATCGTCCTCATATTGGTCGCCGACATAGCGCAGCGTCGCCGACACTATGGGACCGGCCTTGGGCGACCAGGCGATCGTCGCGCTGGCTGCGTGGCGGGGGCTTTGCGCCGGGGCCAGGCCGTCGAACGCATTGCCCGGCGCGCGCACCTTGCTGTCCGAATAGGCGTAGGAGGCGGACATCATCATCGCGCCGCGCCGCCAGACGATGTTCGCCTCGACGCCTTTTGCCTCGACGGCGTCGACATTGCGGCGCTGGCGCAGGTTGGTACCGATCGTCACATTGGCGATCGCATCCGCCAGCTTGTTGTAGAACACCGTGCCGGAAACCGTCAGGCCGGGCAGGGGGGTGACATCTATTCCCGCTTCCACCCCGCGCAGCCGCTCAGGCTTCAGACCGGCATTGGCTTGGGTAGTAACGGGAAAGACGGTGAACGGCCGGTAGAGCTCGTTGAGCGTCGGCAAGCGGAAACCGGTATAGGCCGCGGCGCGCAAGGCGACCGTGGCGACGGGGCGATAGAGCAAGCCGGCGCGCCCGGTGAACTCGGTTCCGCTGCGATCGGGGAAGGATTTGGCGCTGGTCGCGACGCCTGCGCCGTTGCGTTCGTGGAAAAAGCCTTGGGTCAATGTCCAGCGATCGAGGCGAGCGCCGCCGGTCAGTACCAATTTGCCGAGCGTCCAGTCATCCTCGACGAACAATCCCGCGACGCTCGAATTGCCGCCGGCATTGCGCCGCGCGGTCACCGCGCCGGCACTGTTATAGGCGTCCTCGAACAGCTCGCCATCGGCCAGCCTGACATCGCCGCCGATCCTCACGACCTGATCGCGGCCGACCGGCGGGCGCAGCTCGATCTTGCCGCCGATTCCGGTCGCGGGCGTGTTGCGCTGGTCGAGCGTCAGCTTGAAGCTGGTGGCACTGATCACCTTGTTGGAGAAATTGCGCGCCTGTACGTAAGCGAGGGCATCAACCTGCCAGCCGCCGCGATGCACCAGCCTAATGCTCGCATCCTCGCCCTCGGAGCTCGAATCGGCGCCGCGAAAGCGCAACGTTCGGTTGTCGCCGAACAGCAGGCCGTGAAATTGCAATTCGGTATCGGCATCGATCGGCGCGACCGCGCGGGCCGATGCAGACCAGTCGCGGTACCGCGCGGGAACGCTTGCGGCGACCCGTTGATAGTCGGGCGTGGTGTAGAAACCGTCGCCGCGCTCGAACCGGCCCGACAAAGTCGCGAAGCCGCCGCCGAGGCTCGGCGAGACGCTTGCGGAAAGACTCTCCGATTCGCGACTGCCGTACAATGCTTCGGCGCTCAGTAGCGGCAGGTCGCGCCGTCCGGCGCTGACCAGTTCGATCGTGCCCGCGACCGCGCCGGCACCGAATGGACCCGATCCGCCGCCGCGTGTCACGCGAATGGCGGCGAGGCGATCGGGCACCAGCGCGTTGAACGGCAGATAGCCGAAAAAGGGATCGGCAACCGGCACGCCGTCGAGCAGCACCAATGTCCGGCTCGAAGCATTGCCGCCCAGCGCGCGCAGGGTTGCGCCTTGCGCGGACGGATTGGCCGAGCGGCTGTCCGAGCGGCGGAATTGCTGAAAGCCGGCGACGTCCGCCAGCACGTCCTCGACCCGGCCCGAGGCATCGTTGGTCAGCCGGTCGCGGTCGATCGTCGTCGCGCCATAAGCCGGCGTGCCGGGCGGCAGGTCGAGCCCGGTACCCAGCACCACGATATCGTCGTCCGCGGCGGCGGGGGCGGCGGGTACGCTCTGCGCCTGCGCGGCGATCGGCCAGGCGATCGAAGCGATGAGAGCGAAGCGCGCGGTGCGTAACGACATCGGCTGACCCTTTGAGGTTGGAGCGGCGACCGGAGCGGTGGCCCCGGACGCCGCTCTTGGCAAGCGGGACTAGAAGAACAGGATCGCCCCAGCGGCGGCGGCGTTGGACGTCGCCTGGTTGATGCCTTGCGCTTCGGCCTTGGTGTGGACGTATTCGCCAAGCAGCGTCACCCAGGAAGTGAGGCCGTAGCGCGCCTGACCGACCCAGCTCGAATTCTTGCGGAGCAGGATCGGATTGATCTCGCCCGGCGCCAGATCGAGGCGGCTCTCGCCATAACTACCGCCGAGAGTGAACTTGCCGATCGTATAGGTCGCCTGACCATAGAAGCCGTCGCTGTCGCGCTTGCGGCCGTTGGCGGCGGTCGAGAGCAGGAACAGGCCGGTCGTGCCGACCCCGCTGCCGGTATAGTAATAGCCCAGCGCGGTGAAACCGGCGACGCTGAACTTGGCGCCGACGTCGATGGCATTGCCGGTATAGCTCGGGAATCCGCCGACGCCGTCATGCTTCTGGGTGATACCCGACACCCAGAGGTGTCCGGCGACACCGCCCGCCTTGAAGTCATAGACGAGCTTCGCCTGGAACCCCGGCGTGCCGTTGATCTCGCCCGAGCCGATCGTGGTGAGCGGCTGGAACACACCGAACGACGCCTGGAAGCCGCTGATCTTAGGCGTAGTATAAGTGACCTGCGGCTGGAAATCGGTGTAGATATAGCCGATGCCGATGCGCCCCAGCGTCGTGTTCGACGGCGCCGCATTGCCCGCCGGCGTTCCGCTCGACAGCAAGGTGATGTCGTTCAGGATCGCTTCCGATCCGAACAGGCCGATGTCGCGGCCGATCTTGAACTCGCCGATATTAGGCTTGCCGAACGTCAGATAGGTTTGGCGGAAGTCGATCCCGCTGGTTCCCAACGCGGTCGGATTCCCCGCCGAATTGGCGCCGCCGACGCCGGTCACGCTGTTGATGCCCGGATAGAGGCCGAAATGCGCGCCGACATCCCAACCGGCCTGGCGGGTGGTCACATCGACCTTGAGGAAGCCGGGCAACAGACCGTTGCGTACCGACGAGCTGTTGTTGCCCACGGTCGCGAGCCCGCCGGCAACGGCGGTGTTGGCGGTCGACTTGTCACCACTGTCATGGACGTAGAAGCCGTTGACCGAACCCGAGAATTTGAGTGTGACGCCGGCCATTTCGAATCCAACGCCGCTGTCGCTCATGTGCACGATCTTCTTGTCGTCGAGCGCGGCGGCGGCGGCTTGTGGCGCGGGCTGGGCCGGAGCGGCCTGCGCCTGGTCGCGCGCCATCAGCTGCTGATATTCCTCATCCGACAGGATGCCCTTTTCCTTGAGCTTGAGCAGCAGGTCGGCATTGGCACTTTGCGCGAATGCCGGCGTCGCCCCCAAGATCAAGCACGCAGCCGCGGTCGCGGCGGCAAGCCTCATGGCCCGTCCCTTCATCGAAATCCTCCCTCTATTGTCAGCGGCACTGCGTGGCGCCGTCGATCGTGAGGGTGGAGGGATCGTTGCCGATGCGAAATTGAACTTTATACCAAGGTGCGCGGATCAGTCGGCGATGACCACGCCCCAGGGCGCCTTGTCGACCGCGACGGTGGCGACGACCTTGCGCGTGGCGAGGTCGATCACCGAGACGTCGTTAGTCAGGCCATTGGCGGTGAATGCCCGCCGTCCGTCGGCGCCGATCGCCAAATGCCAGACGCGGCCGCCGACCGGCACATATCCCGTCACCTTGCGCGACGCGACATCGACGAACGCCACCGTGTTGCCGCGCCCCAAAGCGACCAGCGCGGTCTTGCCATCGGGGGTGAAGTTCACCCCGACCGGCATGATCGTGCTGCCGAGAACGCCGGGCGGCGCGAAGGTGATGCGGTCGATCACCTTGCGGCTGGCGACGTCGATCACCGAGACGTCGCCGCCGATTTCGGCCGACACCCACAATTGCTTGCCGTCGGCGGTGAACTCGGCGTGGCGCGGACGCGCGCCGACGGCAGTGGTGGCCACGTCGGTCTTGCTGGCAATGTCGATCCAATGGATCGCGTTGTCGGTTTCCGAGGTGGAGATGACGATGGTGCCGTCGGGGCTCGTCGCCATTCCTTCCGGCTCGACGCCGACGACGAGCTGGAACGCCACGGACTTGCTCGGCACGTCTATCGCGGTGACCGCCGCGTCGCGTTCATTGGCCGCGAACAGCGTCCGCCCATCGATCGACAGCGCGAATTGTTCGGGATCTTCGCCCGAGGGCAAATCGGCGATCACCTTGCCGCTTGCCCGGTCGATCACCTGGACGGCATTGGCGTCGCTCGCACAGACATAGAGATACTTGCCGTCGCGCGACAGCAGCAGCCCACGGGGACGCTTGCCGACCGGCCAGGTCGCCGCGACCTTGAGCGTCGCGCCGTTGATCACCGAGATCGTCCCAGCCTTTTCGTTGGTGACGTAGATCGTCTCCGCCCGCGCCGTTGCCGGCAGCAGCGAAAAGGCGAGAAGGAGTGAAAGCCTGTGCATGGCACCTTAGTATTACACCCAAGCTGATCGCGCTTCTCTACCAAAGTACAATATAAGCGCGGCGCAGGTCGGATAGTGTGTGCCGTGGTCCGGAATACCGGTCTGTGGAGAGGCACAATGAACAAGGTTTTCAATCGCGTGGCACTGGGCGTTTCGTTCGCGCTGATGGCTGGCGCGACGGCTACCCAGGTCATGGGGCACGGTCCGGTCACGCCGCAGCCGGTCGACACCAGCAAATTGCCGGACATCAAACCCGACAACGACACCTGGCTGACGCACAATCCGTATCGCGGCAATGCCGATGCCATCAAGATCGGCGAATTCGCTTACGGCCAGAATTGCGCGCGCTGTCATGGCCTGGAGGCGATCAGCGGGGGCATCGCGCCCGACCTGCGCTATCTCGAACTCGGCGATACCGGTGACGAATGGTTCGTCCAGCGTTACCATCACGGGTCGTCGCATGACGGCAAGGTCTATATGCCGCCGATGGGCGAGATCCTCGGGCAAAAGGCCGGCTGGGCGATCCGCGCCTGGCTCGAGACGAAGCACACCGACGAGTGAGCGCGATCCTGTCCCGCCGGCGCGCGCTGGCCGCGATCGGCGGCGCGCTGGCCGGCGCGGTCATCGGCGTCCCTGGCGCCTGGGCAAGCCCACTCGACAAAGTGAAGGCCAGGGGCGTCCTGACCGTCGCGGTCTACAAGGATTACGAGCCCTGGTCGTGGATGGCCGAGGGGCGGCTGGTTGGCATCGACGTCGACCTGGCGGGGCTGCTCGCCGAGGCGATCGGCGTCAAGGCGGACGTCCGTCAGTTCCTGGCCGGCGACGATCTCGCCGACGACCTGCGCAACATGGTGTGGAAGGGGACGGTCGTCGGCGCGCCGCCATGCGATGTCATGCTGCACGTGCCCGTCGACCGCCAGCTACAGATCGCCAACGACCGCGCGGTGATCGCCGGGCCCTATTATCGCGAGAATTTCGGCATGGCGTGCAATCGCGAAACGACCGATTGCGAAGTGCCGCCGGCGCAACTGAAGGGGAAGCGCCTGGTGGTCGAGACCGCCAGTATCCCCGACATGTATCTGTCGGGTGCGTTCGGCGGTTCGCTGCGCGGTGACGTGCGTCACGTCTATACCGGCGCCGATGCGGTTGCCGCGGTGGCGGCAGGCGACGCGGACGCGACCGTCGCGACTCGCGCGCAGATCGAGCACGGCATGAGACCGGGTGGTCGCGTGATAGAGCGCAAGGGGATGGTTCCGCTGATCTTCAATCCCGGCTGGAACGTCGGCTTCGCGGTCCGGGACGATAGTCGCGACCTTGCGGATGAGCTCGAAAAGCAGATGGCCGCGATCATTGCCGACGGAAGAATGAAAGCGATTTTCGCACGCTATGGGGTGATGCACCGCGACCCGATCCTGAGCTGAGCGCCGCCTTGGGAGATTCACGTAGTCCCTAGGTCCAATTGCTCAGGATATACCCGCCAATAAGCATCGTCCCCGACCGATCTGGATCGGTAGACAAAATGAGGGGAAGGATAATGAAGAGGCTCCACCGGCTGATAGCGACGAGTGCGCTGGCTGGCTTGATGATTTCCGGTTCGACTGGGGCGGCACGCGCGGCCGACGGCCCAGCGGATCCCTCGAAGGCTGCGGCTCCGGTTCCGGCCCAGGCTGCCGGGCCGACCGACGACGACTTGATGGCGTCGGCGACCAACACCAGTTCGGTCCTCACCTATGGCATGGGTCCTCGCGCGCAGCGGTTCAGCCCGCTCACCGCGATCAATGCCGACAATGTCGCCAAGCTGGTTCCCGCCTTCGCCTCCTCGCTCGGTGGCGAGAAGCAGCGCGGGCAGGAATCGCAGCCGATCGTCTATGACGGCGTGATCTACGTGACCGGCTCCTATTCGCGGCTGTTCGCGTTCGATGCCCATACCGGCGAGAAGATGTGGGAATATGACGCCCGTCTGCCCGACGGCATCATGCCGTGCTGCGACGTCGTCAATCGCGGCGCTGCGATCTATGGCGACAAGATCATCTTCGGCACGCTCGACGCGCACATGGTCGCGCTCAATCGCAAGACCGGCAAGGTGATCTGGAACAAGACGCTGGCCGATTATTCGGCCGGCTACAGCTTCACCGCCGCGCCGATGATCGTAAAGGGCAAGGTGATCTACGGCAATTCGGGCGGCGAGTTCGGCATCATCGGCCGGGTCGAGGCGCGCGACGTCAATACCGGCGAGCTGATCTGGTCGCGGCCGACGATCGAAGGCAATATGGGCATGCTCAACGGCAAGGAGAGCACCATGACCGGCAAGCTCAATGCGAGCTGGCCGGGCGATATGTACAAGAATGGCGGTGGTGCGACCTGGTTGGGCGGAACCTACGATCCCGACACGAACCTGCTCTATTTCGGTACCGGCAACCCGGGGCCATGGAACAGCAACCTGCGCCCGGGCGACAATCTCTACACCGCGTCGGTATTGGCGATCGATCCCGATTCAGGCGAGATCAAATGGCATTATCAATATACGCCGCATGACGGCTGGGACTTTGACGGGGTCAACGAGTTCATTCCGTTCGACGCCACGATCAACGGCAAGCCGATGAAGCTCGGCGCCCAGGCCAACCGCAACGGCTTCTTCTTCGTGCTCGACCGCACCAACGGCAAGTTCATCTCAGCGACGCCGTTCGTGTCGAAGATCACCTGGGCGACCGGCTATGACAAGAAGGGCCGGCCGATCTACGATCCGTCGAACCGGCCGGGCCCGCCGACCGGCGAGAAGGGCAATACCGTGTTCTCGGCGCCGAGCTTCCTCGGCGGCAAGAACTGGATGCCGATGGCGTTCAGTCAGCAGACCGGCATGTTCTACGTCCCCTCCAACGAATGGGGCATGGACATCTGGAACGAGCCGATCACGTACAAGAAGGGCGCGGCCTATCTGGGTGCCGGCTTCACCATCAAGCCGCTCTATGAAGACCATATCGGCGTGCTCCGCGCGATCGATCCGACCACCGGCAAGATCAAGTGGGAATACAAGAACCGCGCGCCGCTCTGGGGTGGCGTGCTGACGACTGCCGGCAATCTGGTCTTCACCGGCACGCCCGAAGGCTATCTCAAGGCGTTCGATGCCAAGACCGGCAAGGAATTGTGGAAGTTCAATACCGGGTCGGGCGTGGTCGGTTCGCCGGTCACCTGGGAACAGGACGGCGATCAATATGTCGCCGTGATGTCCGGTTGGGGTGGCGCGGTGCCGCTTTGGGGCGGTGAAGTCGCCAAGGCGGTCAAGGAAATCAGCCAGGGCGGGGCGCTCTGGGTGTTCAAGCTGCCAAAGCAGTGACGATGACGGGATCCCTGGGGGCGGCGCTGCCAAGCGCCGCCCCGGCTTCCCCGGTTTCGCCGGCTGCGGTACGCTATGCCAGCCAGGGAGGGCAGGGGTACGTGGAACGGGTCCTGATCGCAGACGATCATCCGATGGTCCGCGATGGCCTCAGAACCGTCATCGCCGTCGCCTTCGATCAATGCGAATTGTTCGAGGCCTCGTCGATCGAGGAGGCGACCGCGATCGTCGAGCGTGAAGGCGATTTCGACCTGGTGATGCTCGATCTCAACATGCCCGGCACGACGGGATTTTCAGGCCTGGTCGCCATGCGCGACCGCTTCCCCTCGCTGCCGATCGTGATCGTCTCGGCCGCGCAGGAGCGGGGTCTGGCGCGATCGGCGATCGCCGCCGGTGCCGCCGGCTTCATCCCCAAGTCGCTCAGGCGCAGCGCGATCGTCGACGCGCTGAAGACGATACTGTCGGGCGACATCTTCGTGCCCGAGGTGGAGGAAGGCGATGAAGCCGCCGACGCCGAAACCGCCGATATCCTGGCCAGGATCGCCAGCCTCACCCCGCAGCAGAAGGTGGTCCTGCGGCTGGTCGTCGAGGGCAAGCTCAACAAGCAGATCGCCTATGAACTCGACGTGTCGATGACCACCGTCAAGGCGCACGTCTCCGCTATCCTGAGCAAGCTGCACGTATTCAGCCGCACCCAGGCGGTGATCCTGGTGGGCAAGGTCAATTTCGCCGGCGACGGTCGCGCTTAACGCCGTAACCCCTTGCGCTGGGCGTTGATCCGCCAGCGCGAACCGATCTCGATTATTCAGCCGGTCGCGAGCCGGGTCAGCAAGGCGCGCAATTGCGCCGGCTTGACCGGCTTTGTCAGCAAATGCAGCCCCCGCGCCGACAACGTCTCGCGAAGCTCGGGCGTGCGGTCCGCGGTGATGACGACCGCTGGCACCTCGGCACGGCAATGCGCGCGCGCATCGGTGATCGCCGCATCGCCCGTCGCGCCATTGTCGAGATGGTAATCGGCGACGATCACATCGGGGCGGTCCCCGCCGAGCGCCGACACGGCGGACGCGGCGTCGGTCGCCGATCGCACCTCACAGCCCCACCCTTCGAGCATGGCTTCCATCCCGTCGAGGATCGACTGGTCATTGTCGATCACCAGGATCCTGCGTCCGGCGAGCTGGCCGCGCCGGACGGGCGTAGCAGGCTGCTGCCGCGCGTCGCGCGCAATTGCCAGAGGCACGGTCACGCCGAAACGCGATCCCTCGCCCGGTGCGGAATCGAGCGAGACGCGATGGTCGAGCATTCTGCTGGCGCGCTGGACGATCGCCAGCCCCAGGCCGATGCCGCGATCGCGTCCCGTTTCGCCGACGCGCTGGAATTCCTCGAAGATGCGTTGATGGTCGATTGCCGCGATACCGATACCGGTGTCGGCAACCTGGATCGTGAGATCGCGGCCTGTCACGACACAGGTGACGTCCACCCCGCCTTCGACGGTATAACGCAAGGCGTTGGAGATCAGATTCTGCAGCATGCGGCGCAGCAATCGCGAATCCGACCGCACCCAATGACCGCTCGGCTCGATCTTGAGGCTCAGCCCGCGGGCGCGTGCCACCGGCGCGAATTCGGCGCGCATGCTTTCGAGCAATTCGTCGAGCGCAAGGTCGACCGGCTCGGCGACGATCGATCCGGCGTCGAGCCGCGATATCTCGAGCAAGGCTTCGAGCAGATCCTCGACCGAATCGAGCGCCGAGCCGGTCTGGCGCACCAAGGCCCGGGTCGGCAGCGCAAGTCGGCGATCGCCCAAAGCCGCGACGAACAACCGTGCCGCATTGAGCGGCTGCAACAGATCGTGGCTCGCGGCGGCCAGGAAACGCGTCTTGGACAGGTTCGCTTCCTCCGCGGCGGTCTTTGCCGACCGCATCGCGGCTTCGGCCGCCTCGCGTTCGGCGACTTCGCGCTGGAGCCGCGCATTCACCGCAGCGATGTCCGCGGTGCGCTGGAGCACACGGCGTTCGAGCGATTCATTGGCTTCGCGGAGGACCTCCGCCGCGCGCAGGCGCTCGGTGATATCCTCGAAGCTCATCACCATGCCGCCGCCCGACATCGATGATCGCCGTACCTCGACCGTGCGCCCGTCGGCGTGACGGCGCTGCGCGACGACATCGGCGGATTCAGGCGGCAGCCAATCGAGCGGCCGGTTCGCCTGCATCGGGCCGTTGACGTGCTCGCAGGCGGCGACGAGCCCGTCATGAGTCATCACCAACGGCAGGCCATCGGCGGGCAGGCCGATCGTCGCCAGCAAGGGGCCGTTCCAGGCGATCAGCCTGCGATCGGCATCGTAGACGCATACGCCCAGGCGGATATTGTCGAGCGTCGCTTGAAGGATCGCGGTCTTTTCGGCGAGTTCGAGCGTGCGTTCGCGCGCATCGTCGGCCTTGACCTGGGTGATATCGGTATAGACCCCTACGATGCCGCCCTCGCTGGTGCGCAGTTCGTTGATCTGGATCCAGCGTCCGTCGGCCAGCGCATGGACATGGCCGCCTTCGGCCACACGGTGCTGCGCGACGCGTTCGGATACCCAGCGGTCGGGGGCGACGAGCGCGCCGAGCGTGGTGCCGTCCTGGCCGATCATGCGTGCAATCTCGTCGAATCCCATGCCGGGCACGATACGGTCGGCGATGTTCGGCCAAAGCCCGAGATAGGTCCGATTGCACAATACCAGCCGGTCGTCGGCGTCGAAGATCGCGAACCCCTCGTTGATGCTCTCGATGGCATCGCGCAACCGGCGCTGCGCATCGTCGGCCGCTTCCTTGGCCGTCGCCAGCGCGGCATTGCTGCTGGCCAGCGCATCCAGCGCCCGTTCGAGATCGAGCGTGCGCTCGCGGACCTTGCCCTCCAGGCTGATCGCGGTTTCGAACAGCGAGAAGGCATTGCCCTGAAGGTCGGTCGAGCGTTCGACCCGATCCATCAACGCGGCATTGATCCGCTTGAGCTTGGTTATGTCGGCTTCGAGCGCGGCGATGCGCTCGGCATCGGTCGGTGGCTGCAACGCGCGGGTCGCCATCAGCGTCCCCCTCCGATCGCCAGGCCGCTGAACGTCTGATTGACGTGAAGCGCGTGATATTGCTCGCCATAGGTGTTGAACCCGGTCACGCGGTTATCGACCATCAGTTCGGACACCTTGCGGGTCAGCTGGCGGTGCTCGATCTCGACCTTGTTGAGCACGCAATCGAAGCCGATGATGCGGTCGATCCCGCCGACCGAACGATCGAGATCGTCGAACAGGCCGGATAGCCCGCCGACGATGTCGCCCGCCTCTCCCAAAGTCAGCACGATGCCTTCGTCGATCGCGCAATAGAAGGTCAGGCTGTCGTCGGGATTGGCGGACTGGATCGACCGGACATAATATTCGCCGCCGGCACGGACCATCGGCGGATGCGCCGCGAAGACGTTCGATCCCAATTGGTCGACGGTGACGCCGGTCAGCCGCGCATATTCCTGCGCCGCCGGTTCGGCATTGATTTCGGTTACCACGCGTCCGACCGGATCCGCCCCGGTGATCACCATCTTGGTGCTGCCGGGGCGATAATGCTGCGCGCGGAACACTTTCAGCGGCCGCGACGAGGACAGGATGGCGACCAGGGCCGCATCGCGCCGGAACTGACCGCTTTCGAAGATGAAGGTTTCCTTGAAGGCCAGGCCGTCGCCCGAGGACCCGCCGATCAGGGGTATCTTGCCCAGCGCGTCCTGGACCGTGACGGTCAGCATCTCCTCGCGGTGCGACAAGCCGTCGACCAGGAAGATCGCAGCGTGATCGACACTCGGTCCCAAGGCATGCGAGGCCGCCACCGCCGAGCCGACCAGCTCGCGAACGATACCTTGTGCCGCACCTTCCTCGAACGCGTCCAGATCGTCGAACCGCGCCGCGGTCAACGTGAAATGGCTCGCCGGGAATCCGATCGCCGTAATCGTCCCTTCGGCTGTGCCCTCGGTGGTTATCTCGCCTGACGAGGTGCAGCCGATCACCGTGAGACCTTCCGAACACGCGTTGATCGCGGCAGCGAGCTCGACGAGCGGATAGCGGCTCGAACAGAATAGCAGCACGCCGGCGAGGCTCTGCGGATCGAGCGTGCGGAACAATTGCTGCGCAGCATCGCGCGGATGATCGGCACTGGTCCACGCAACGCGGACAGGATCGTCGCAGGGCGGGGCGGGTCGCGGAGCCATCGCGGTCATGATGTCATGCCCGGGTCGCGCCGTCACCGTCATTCGCGCGTCAGCCACCTCCGCGCGGTGGTTCGCCCGCAGCCTCGAGCGCATCGGCCTCCTCATCGGTGAAGATGCGGCTGCGGATGACGAAACGCACGCCCTCCGGACCCTCGAGCGAGAAACCGGCACCCCGGCCCGGAACCACATCGATCGTCACCTGCGTATGGCGCCAATAGGCGAATTGAGCGGCGCCGATCCAGACCGGGACATCGTCCGCCACCTGGCCGAGCAGCACGTCCTGCGTACCCACCCGGAACTCGCCGGCCGGATAGCACATCGGCGCGGACCCGTCGCAGCATCCGCCCGATTGATGGAACATCAATGGCCCGTGCTTGGCCCTGAGCACATCGATCATCGCGACCGCCGCGTCGGTGGCGAGAATGCGGGGAGGGACCATCGTTGCTCCTTGGGCGGCGAAAAGGGCGGCGGGCTGCGAAGCCCGCCGCCGGAGTCCGAACGCGATCGGAGAGTGGATTGATCGCGTCGGGGATAGATCGCCGCCGGCTCAGAAGAAGCCCAGCGCCTTCGGCGAATAGCTCACCAGAAGGTTCTTGGTCTGCTGATAATGGTCGAGCATCATCTTGTGCGTCTCGCGCCCGATGCCGGACTGCTTGTACCCGCCGAACGCCGCATGCGCGGGGTAGGCATGGTAGCAATTGGTCCACACGCGACCCGCCTGGATGCCGCGGCCCATCCGGTAGGCGCGGGTGCCGTCGCGGGTCCACACGCCGGCGCCCAGGCCATAGAGCGTGTCGTTGGCGATCGCGAGCGCGTCGGCGTCGTCCTTGAACGTTGTGACGGCGACGACCGGGCCGAAAATCTCCTCCTGGAACACGCGCATCTTGTTATGGCCCTGGAGGATCGTCGGCTCGACATAATAGCCCGCCTTGAGCTCGCCGCCGAGGGCTGACCGGTTGCCGCCGGTCAGCACCTTGGCGCCTTCGCCTCGACCGATATCGATATAGGACAGGATCTTCTCGAGCTGGTCGTTCGACGCTTGCGCGCCGATCATCGTCGACATGTCGAGCGGCGAGCCCTGCTTGATCGCCTTCACGCGGGCGATCGCCTTTTCCATGAACCGGTCGTAGATCGATTCGTGGATCAGGGCGCGGCTCGGACAGGTGCAGACTTCGCCCTGATTGAGCGCGAACATCGCGAACCCCTCGAGCGCCTTGTCGAGATAATCATCGTCTTCGGCCATCACGTCGGCGAAGAAGATGTTGGGCGACTTGCCGCCGAGCTCCAGCGTGACCGGAATCAGATTCTCGGTCGCATATTGCATGATCAGCCGGCCGGTGGTGGTCTCGCCAGTAAAGGCGATCTTGGCGATGCGCTTGTTCTGCGCCAGCGGCTTGCCCGCCTCGATGCCGAAGCCGTTGACGACGTTGAGCACGCCCGGCGGCAACAGGTCGCCGATCACGTCCATCAGCACCATGATCGACATCGGGGTCTGTTCCGCAGGCTTCAGCACCACGCAATTGCCCGCGGCGAGCGCCGGGGCGAGCTTCCATACCGCCATCAGCAGCGGGAAATTCCACGGGATGATCTGGCCCACCACGCCGAGCGGCTCGTGATAATGGTACGCGATCGTGTCGTGGTCGATCTCCGCGATCGACCCTTCCTGCGCCCGCAGGCAGCCGGCGAAATAGCGGAAGTGATCGATCGCCAGTGGTAGATCGGCGGCGGTCGTCTCGCGGATCGGCTTGCCGTTGTCGATCGTCTCGACCAGCGCGAGCAGCGACAATTTCTCTTCCATCCGGTCGGCGATCCTGAGCAGCACGCCGGACCGCTCGGCCGGGCTGGCCTGGCCCCATTTCTCCTTGGCCTTGTGCGCCGCGTCGAGCGCGAGCTCGATATCCTCGGCAGTGCCGCGGGCGACCGAGCAGACGGTCTTGCCGGTCACCGGCGAGGGGTTGTCGAAATACTGTCCTCTCACCGGGGCGACCCACTCGCCCCCAATGAAATTATCGTAGCGCGAGCGCAGGGCGATCTGGCCCTTCAGCTCGTCGAGTGCCTGCTGCAACATCGCATTTCTCCTTGGCCGAACGTGGCCCGTCACGTACGGCGGGCACATCTTCAGGTTGCATTCTGACCTTTCCGGCGGCCCGCGCCATTGGACCAAGGACCAATTGTTTGCGGCGCCGGCCACGGCATGTTTGGGACCGGAGTGGCGGCCGCGGAGCCGCCAGTGAAAACATTGGGAGAAGGACATGAGGATCATCCTGGCCGCATGCGCCGCCACGCTGGCGACCGCCGCGATCGGCATCGCGTTTGCGCCCGCTCCGGCGGCGCCGGCCCCGGCCGGACGCATCATCACGGTGCATATGAAGGACATGGGCGCGGACGGCGCGATGGTCTTCGAACCCGGGTTCGTGAAGGCGAATGTCGGCGATACGATCCGTTTCGAACCACAAAACGCGATGCACAATGCGGAGACGATCGCGTCGATGCTGCCGGCCGGCGTTACCCCTACCGCTGGCGCGATGGGCAAGCAGTTCGATCTGAAGCTGACCGTCGCCGGCCTCTATGGCATCAAGTGCAGGCCGCATTTCGCCATGGGCATGGTTGCCTTGATCCAGGCCGGCAAAGGGCCGTCGCCGAACCTGGCAGCCGCCAAGGCGGTGTCGCTGCCGCCCTTCGCGAAAAAGCGCATGGCTGCCTATCTGGCCAAGGCAAGCTGATACTCCCCTATCGGGGATAACGCGTATATCCGGCGCGCCCGCACGACCAGTACATCATGACCGATCCCGGACCGCTTAGGCGGCTCAAATGCAGGAGAAAGTCATGCGCGAGGTGTTGGTGCCGATCCACGACGATGTCGGACAACAATCCCGCCTGCAGGCGGCGTTCGATCTCGTTCGGGCAAGCCAGGGCAGGCTTTTTTGCGTCGATCTGGCCAAGCCGGATGTCGGAGGGGCTGGGGCAGCACGCGGTGGATCGCAGGTGATGGAAGCCGAGGTCGCGCCGCTCACCACGGTGCGCGATCAGATCGATGCGAGTGGTCTACCGGCTCAGTGGATCGAGAGCCACGACGACATGCTCCCGGCGTTATCCGAATTGGCCGCACTGGCCGATCTGATCGTGATGAGCGCGCCGCGCGCGGATCTCTTTCCTTCGACCTACGCCGCGATCAGCGAGTTGTTGGTCAGCGCCAACACGCCGATCGTTGCGGTACCGCCGGAGTCACCTGGCATATGCCTGAACGGCGAGGTGCTGATCTGCTGGGACGGATCGCGCGAGGCGCATCATGCCATGGTGGCGGCAATCCCGCTCTTGCGGCGCGCATCGACCGTCACGATCGTCGAGATCGACGATGGGTCGCTCAAGCTTCCCGCCACCCAGGCGCAAGCCCTGCTCGCGCAGCGCAACATCCCGTCGCACGTCCGTTCTGACCTCGCGTTCGGCGAGAAAGCGGCCTTTCCTCTTCTCGAACAGATCGGACTGCTCAAGGCCGATTACGTGGTGATGGGCGGGTTCGGTCATTCGCGCCTGGTCGAAAACATCTTCGGCGGCGTGACCGAGCGGCTCCTGCACGAGAGCCCGGTGCCGCTCTTTCTCAAACACTGACGCCGGGAATAGATCATGGCGATCGATCCTATCCGACATCTGGTGGTACTGGCCCATCCGCGCCGTGGCAGCTTCAACCACCAGATCGCGCAAGTCTATTGCGACACGGTTGAGGCGTGCGGCCAAAGGGCGTTCCTGCGCGACCTATATCTGAACCGCTTCGACCCGGTGCTCGAATATCTCGGCGAAGCTCCCGAGTTGGAGGTCGTCTATGACCTCACCGAAATCAGACGCTGCGATGTCATCGTGTTCGTCTATCCGATCTGGTTCGGCGGACCACCTGCGATGATCAAGGGCTATGTCGATCGCGTTCTCGGCGCCGGATTCAAACCGAGCCACGACCACGCCCAAGCGCATAATCCCTTTCTCAAGGGACGCCACATGATCAGCTTCTCGACCTCTGCCTCGACTCAGGCCTGGCTTGGCGAGCAGGGGCAGCTGACATCGCTCCGCGACGGCTTCGACCGCTATCTCGGCACGATCTTCCAACTCGCCGCGACTGAACATGTCCATATCGAGGCGGTCGTCGAAGGGCTAAGCAAGCAATATGCAGCGGAGCAGCTCGAACTTGTCCGCGAGGCGGCGCGCAAGACTTGCGCGACCGCACTCGAAGCTGCGCACCGCGCAGAAATGGCGCGGCTTACCCAGGGGGAGACGCCGCGGGATGCGGCTCCCAAAGCCTGAATGCCGGCATCGCTCATCGGGCGAGACGGGGCACTGCCCGAGAGGCCGGTGACAGTGCCGTCGCCGCAGCCGGCTGTGCCGACCTCGCCACCGACCGGTAATCGAACGATGTCGCTCGCCCGGTTGAAACGGCATCCGCTCGCCCGGCTCGGGCCGGGATTGATCACGGGTGTCGCCGACGACGATCCCAGTGGGATCGCCACCTATTCGCAGGCGGGCGCGGCCTATGGCTTCGGCATGCTGTGGACGATGCCGGTGGCATTTCCGCTGATGTCGGCGATCCAGATCCTTGCCGCCCGACTTGGGCGCGTGACCGGCAAGGGGCTGGCCGCCAATATGCGGCTTGCCTTTCCCCGCTGGATCGTCACGACCCTGGTGATCTCGTTGCTCGTCGCCAATACGCTCAACATCGCTGCCGACATTGCTGCGATGGGCGAAACCGCGGAACTGGTCGGGGGCGTCAGCCGCCACGTGATGATCGCGCTGTTCGTCGCGGTGACTCTGCTCCTCCAGATCTTCATACCCTATCACCGCTACGTCTTCTTCCTGAAGTGGCTCACGCTGTCGCTGCTGGCTTATGCGGCGGTGCTGTTCGCGGTTCATGTCCCGTGGGGGGAGACTCTGCGGCAGACGGTCGTGCCGCACTTTCGCCTCGACGGCGCGGCAGCGACGATGATCGTCGCCATCTTCGGCACCACGATCAGCCCTTATCTCCTGTTCTGGCAGGCGTCGGAGGAGATCGAGGACATGCGCGGCGCGCCGTCGTTACGCGCAGACCCGAGTGCCGCAAAGGCAGAGCTGAGCCGGATCGGCTGGGATACCTGGAGCGGCATGCTCTATTCCAATCTCGCGTCCTACTTCATCATTCTGGCTACCGGCGTGACGCTTCATGCCGCGGGGATCACGCAAATCGACACCGCCGCCGAGGCCGCCGCGGCGCTTCGGCCACTCGCCGGTGCCGGGGCGTCGATCGTCTTTGCCGCCGGCATCCTCGGCGTCGGTTTTATCGGCGTGCCCGTACTGGCGGGCTCGGCCGGCTACGCCCTCTGCGAGGCAATGGGGTGGGAATGGGGGCTCGACCGCAAGGCGACCGATGCGCGGGCCTTCTATACCATCATCGCCGTCAGCGTTCTCCTCGCGCTGGCGCTGCAATTCCTGCCGATCAGCCCGATGCGTGCCTTGTTCTGGAGTGCCGTCATCAATGGCATGGTGGCGATCCCGCTGATCATCGTGCTGATGGTGCTTGCCTCGCGAGCGGCCGTCATGGGTGCTTTCACCGCGTCTCGGCCCCTGATCTGGCTGGCTGGGGTCGCTGCCGGATTGATGGGCGTCGCGGCGGTCGTGATGGTCGCCGGCTTTTTCTGAGCTTCGAGCACGCTACCGGCGAAGCTGGCTACGTATGATCCCCGATAGGCCAGGCGGGGACGCTCATCCTATCCCGCCATCGCTCGAAGGGAGAAGATCGATGGAGCGAGTCGGACCGGAAACGCCGCATAGCGATGTCGCCGAAGAGCTTTGGCTCTCCGGTCACGCCCTTTGGCTGCGACCGCTGGAATGGTGGGTCGCGTGGTGGAACGCCTGGAGCGTCCCGATCGTGCCGCATCCCCGGACGCATCTGCCGACGACCGGTCATCGCTTTGCCGTACCGGACCCCATTGCGAGCGCCGAGGAGCAGGATCTGTTCGCATGACGGCGCTGATAGGGAAGTTTTGATGGCCGTTTTCCACGCCGATCTCGCCGCCTGCTCGGTGCCGCGATACACGAGCTATCCGACCGCTGCCGAATTCACCGAAACGGTGGGTGCCGCCGAGCATCGGGCAGCACTGGATGCATTGCGGCCGAGCGACCGAATCTCGCTCTACCTGCACATTCCCTATTGCCATGAAATCTGCTGGTATTGCGGTTGCAATACCGGTGCGGTCGGTCGTGCGTCGCGCCTGGACGTCTATGTCGAGGCCCTGATCGCGGAGATCGGAGTGGTTGCGGGTCGCGCCAGGGGCAAAGTCAGCCATGTCCATTTCGGGGGCGGCAGTCCCAATGCCTTGTCGCCCGCTCAGTTCGAGCGCGTCGCCGCCGCGGTCCGCAAGAGCTTTCCAATTCTGCCGGATGCCGAATGGGCGGCCGAGCTCGATCCCCGGCATCTCGATGCCGATTTCTGTCGGATGCTCGCGGCAAACAATGTGTCGCGAGTCAGCCTGGGCGCGCAGACCTTCGATCTCGGTATTCAGGTGAAGATCAACCGGCTGCAGCCGTTTCGCGTGGTTGCGGGTTGCGTCGAGGATCTGCGGCGTGCGGGTATAGACCATATCAACCTCGACCTGATGTACGGACTGCCTGGCCAGACTCTCGACGCGATCGTGCGGACGATCACGCAGGCGCGCGATCTGGCGCCCGACCGCGTGGCGATGTTCGGCTATGCACATTTGCCGCGGATGCTGCCGCGCCAGCGGATGATCGAGGACAGCCAATTGCCCGATGCCGAGGCGCGTTTCTGGCAGAGCATCCTGGCGCGCGACCTGTGGCTGGAAGAAGGCCTTCGACCGATCGGTTTCGACCATTATGCGCGGCCGGACGACACGCTCGCGCTTGCCGCAGCCAATGGTGCGTTGCGGCGCAATTTCCAGGGGTTCACCGACGACGACGCCGATGCGGTGATCGGACTCGGCGCGTCCTCGATCAGCATGTTCCCGGGGTTGATCACCCAGACCGAAAAACATGTCGGGCGGTATCGGATGAAGGTCCAGAACGGCTGCCTTGGGACGAGCAGGGGAATCCGGCGCTCGGCCGAGGATCAGCGACGGGGAGCAGTGATCGAGCGGCTGTTGTGCGATGGCCGCGTCGATCTGGTCGAGCTTGGTTGGTCGCCCGCTGCCGCGGCGCAGGCGATGGCGGACGCTGCGCCGAGATTGGCCCCGATGCAGGAGAGGGGGCTGATCCGCCGTCACGACACCGGGTTGGTCATCTTGCCGGATGGCGAGCCCTATGCGCGGCTTGCGGCGGTCGCGTTCGATACGTTCAGGACGGCAACCGGCGACCGCTTCAGCAAGGCGGTATGATTACGTAGCTATCCCGATATTGCCGCCTGGCAGTCCGGCATAGCGTGCTTCCATCCCGGTCGATGGAGGCAATCATGAAGAACATCCTGGTCCTGGCGCATGACGATTGCGGCCAGGAAGCGCGCCTGCAGGTCGCGATGGACATCACAAGAGCGATCGATGGGCATCTGACCTGTCTCGACGTAGCGATGACCTCGCTCGTCGCTGCCGACTTCACCGGCACCTATACCGGCATTGCGATACTGGCGGAGGAACGGCAGGCCGAGGCGGCCAATGGGGCGGCATTGAAGGCGCGGCTCGGCAGGGAAGACATTCCCCACAATGTGATCGATGCCACTGGCGACGCCGCGTCCTGTCTGCGTGCCGCAGCGAAGCTGGCGGACCTGATCGTCGTCAACCGCGGCTCGGACGACAAATCGGCCTATCCCAATATGTTCGATCTCGCCGGCGATTTGATCCTCGAGAGCCGCACGCCGGTCTTCGCGGTACCCGAAAAGGCGCGGTCGATCGATCTTCAGGGACAAGCGGTGGTTGCCTGGGACGGATCGGACCATGCCGCCGCGGCACTGCGGGCGGCGGTGCCGTTGCTCAAGCTCGCGCGCTCGGTCACCCTGTTCTACGCCGAGGACGGGTCGCTCAAGCTGCCGCTCGAGGACGCTGCCGCCTATCTCTCTCGGCACGGCGTGCATGCGACTATTCGCCGTGAGAAATGTCTGATGGACCGGCCAGGTTCGGTGATCATGGCCGAAGCGATGATCGAACATGCCGCTTATGTGGTGATGGGCGCATTCAGCCGGTCGCGCTTTCTCGAAGCGACCTTTGGCGGCGCCACCCAGCGGATGCTGAGCGATAGCCCGGTACCGATCTTCATCGTTCACCAAGGGTAATTGGGCACGAAAAAGGGGGCGATACGCATCGCCCCCTTTCGCTTTCTCTGACGTCCGCTCAGAACCGGAACCCGATCCCCATGCCGGCGACGATCGGATCGATCTTGACGCGGGCGGTGCGCAAAGTCGCGCCGCTGGTCAGGCGGGCGGTGGTCTTCATGTCGATATATTTGATGTCGAAGTTCACGAAGACCTTCTTGCTAACCGGAATATCGACGCCGGCCTGCAACGCATAGCCGACACTGTCGCCGAGCTTGACCTTGGTCGCGCCCAGAGCGGCGTCGAGCGAGGGCGTCGCCTTCGCCGAATAGAAGATCGAATAATTGATGCCCGCGCCCAGATAGGGGCGTACCTTGCCGTCCGGAGCGAAGTGGTATTGCAGCGTCAGGGTCGGCGGCAGCACCCAGGTGTTGGCGACATCGCCAAGGCCCGAGACCGTTCCGCGGCCAGACACGCTGTGCTTGGTCGTCGCCACGATCAGTTCCGCGCCGATATGATTGGTCGCCATATAGGTGAAGTCGACTTCGGGCATGACGCTGTCGCCAACCCCGACTTTGCTGCCGGGGATGCCGGAGACCTCACCGGAGCGTTCGTTCGGCGCGACCACGATCGCGCGGGCGCGAACCAGTACATCGCCTTCCTTGGCGAAAGCCGGGGTCGCGAGCATCGCCGCGCTCACCCCGGCGAGTAGCATCAACTTCGTCATACACACACCTCCTGTTGAGGCTGTGTCGCTAGGGACGAATGTGCGCGGACACTTTGATCGCGCGCAACAAAGTCGGCTAAGTAAATCCCCGGATGGACGCCCACCGCGCGATTGAGGGTACGAGGACGACATGGATATCATCGACCCTAACCTGCCCGACGCGTCGCTCCATCGGGAACTCGCCTCGTTCGTGGAAAGCGCCAGCGACCGCGCATTGTTCCTGACCTCGCCAGACGGCGTGATCGCGAGTTGGAACCGCGGTGCCGAACTGTTGACCGGGTGGCGCGCGATGGAAGCGAAGGGGCGGTCGGTGGCGCTGCTCTATACGCCACAGGACGTGACGGCCGGCGCGCCGATGGCGGATCGCGCCGCCGCCGCGGCATCCTCCGCGCCGATGCGCAAGGAAGCCTGGCGCATCCGCAGGGACGGTTCGGAATTCCTCGCCGACATCACGATCTTCGCGCTGCGCAGCGCAGACGGATCGATCCGCGGTTTCGGTCAGAGCGTCCATGACATCACCGCGCGCAAGGCGGTCGAACAGGGTCTCGCCCAGCGCGAACTGCATGTGCGGTCGATCCTGGCGACCGTGCCGAGCGCGATGATCGTGATCGACGAAAAGGGTGCGATGGTATCGTTCAGCGCGGCTGCTGAGCGGCTGTTCGGCTATGCCGAGGCCGAAGTGGTCGGACGCAATGTCAGCATGCTGATGCCCAATCCCGATCATGACCGGCACGATGAATATATCTCGCACTATCTGGCGACCGGCGAGCGCCGGATCATCGGCATCGGCCGGATCGTGGTCGGACAGCGCAAGGACGGCACTTCGTTTCCGATGGAATTGTCAGTTGGCGAGGTCAATGCCGACGGCCACCGCATCTTCACTGGATTCATCCGCGACCTCACCTCGGAGCAGGAGGCTGAGCTGAGGCTGAAGGAATTGCAGTCGGAGCTGATCCATGTGTCGCGGGTCAGCGCGATGGGGACGATGGCGTCGACTTTGGCGCACGAGCTCAACCAGCCGTTGACCGCGATCGCCAATTATATGGAGGCCGCGCGCGAACTGCTCGACCGGCGGGACGAGAAGAACGAGGCCTTCATCAAGGAAGCGGTGGAGGAGGGGGCCAAAGAGGCGCTGCGCGCCGGCCAGATCGTGCGGCGCCTGCGCGATTTCGTCGCACGCGGCGAAGTCGCGCAGCATGTCGAGAATCTGCCCGCGATGATCGAGGACGCCAGCCGCCTGGCCTTGGCGGGTGCGCGCGAACGCGGCGTTCGCGCCTTCTTCAAGCTGGATCCCAAAGCACGCGAAGCCTTTGTCGACCGCGTCCAGATCCAGCAGGTCTTGGTCAATTTGATCCGCAACGGCGTCGACGCGATCGCCGACCGCAAGGTTCGCGACATCACGGTGTCTACCGTCAGCGAACCCAATGGCATGATTCGCGTGTCGGTCGCCGACACCGGCACTGGGCTCGACCCCGCGCTCGCGCCGCAATTGTTCCAGGCGTTCGCCAGCACCAAGGAAAGCGGGATGGGGTTGGGCTTATCAATCTGTCGGACGATCGTCGAAGCGCATGGCGGCCGCATTTGGGCAGAGGACAATCCAGGCGGGGGCACTATATTCCACTTCACCATCCAGAGCGGGGAGCCGGACGATGAGTGACAGACGTTTGGTTCATATCGTCGACGACGAAGACGCGATCCGTCGGTCGGCGAGCTTCATGCTGCGCACGTCGGGTTTCGACACGCGCACCTATCAGTCGGGCGTCGAATTCCTGAAAGAGGTCAAGCGCGCCGATCCCGGCTGCGTGCTGCTGGATGTCCGCATGCCCGAAATGGACGGGCTGGAAGTGCAGCGCGAGCTGAACGATCGCGGCGTCTCGCTCCCGGTGATCGTGCTCACCGGCCATGGCGACATCTCGATTGCGGTGCAGGCGATGAAGGCGGGCGCGGTCGATTTCCTCGAAAAACCGTTCGAGAAAAATCAGCTGATGGTCGCGCTCGATGCGGGCTTCGCCCGGCTGGAACGACGCGAGGAAGCGGCCACTACCTCGCACGATGCCGAAGTTCGCATCGCCGCGCTGACCGCACGCGAGCAGGAAGTGCTGCAGGGCCTCGCGCGCGGGTTTCCCAACAAGACGATCGCCTATGACCTGGGCATCTCGCCACGCACGGTAGAGGTGCATCGTGCCAATCTGATGACCAAGCTGGAGGTTCGTAGCCTCTCCGAAGCGCTGCGCATCGCGTTCGCGGCGGGCCTGGAGAGCTGATATTCGGATCATTACGTAACGACGGCGCAGGGTGATCATGCGACGGATGCGACCATGAACAATGGCGCATCTCCCCATCCGGACCAAGCGGTCGACGTGCAGCGCGTGGTCCTGCTGATCGAAGACGATGAGGCGGTGCGGCGATCGTTACAGATGCTGCTTCATTGGCGCGGCTATGACGTACGGTCGTTCGCTGGCGCCGCGCCAGTGCTCGAAGGCCATGCGATGGACGATGCGGACGTCCTGATCGCCGATTACCGGCTTCCCGACGGTGACGGCGTCAGCGTGCTGCGCGCGCTCCGTCGGGCGGATTGGAAAGGCAAGGCGATCCTGATCACCGCCTTTCCGTCACCGACATTGCTGGAAGCCGCGCGCGCCGCGGGGTTCGACACCGTGCTCGAAAAACCGCTGCGCCAGCACGAGCTCATCGGCGCCCTGGCGGGCTGATCCGATGGCGGCCGTTGCTCTTCTAGCCTGGCCCGAAGCCGACAGCCGTGCCGCTCGAGCGCCTGAACCGCGTTGCGTGCAGTGCTCCGGTCGACAGCAGTCGATCTGCGCCGATCTTCCATCGGACGTCTTGTCCGAAATCGCGCGCATCGGTCGCGTGCGCCGGTTGCGGCGCGGCGAGGTTTTGTCGTGGGAAGGCGACGAGGTCTACGACGTCGGCAATGTACGCGACGGCGCACTCAAGCTCACCGCTTCGCTTCGCGACGGCCGCGAACAGATAGTCGGCGTCGCTTGGCCCGGCGCTTTCATCGGCGAATTGTTCGCCGGCGAATGGGCTTACCGAGCGACCGCGCTGGCGGCGACGACGGTCTGCGTGTTCCGGCGCACGGACCTGAATAGTCTGGCCGCCACCCGCCCTACCGTCGCAACGTCGCTGCTGCGGCGCCTTTCGAACGATCTCGACACCGCGCGCCGGTCCATCCTTTTCCTTGGCCGCAAGACCGCCGAAGAACGTGTCGCGTCGCTGCTGATCGACATGCGCCGATCGATGCCCTGCGATGCGACCGGTGCGACTGCCATGTCGCTCAACCGCCAGCAAATGGCGGATTTGCTCGGCCTGACGATCGAAACCGTCAGCCGAAAAATACGCCGGTTCGAGCGGGCAGGCATCATTCTGCTTGTCGAGACGCGCCTGTTTCGGGTGCTCGACGATGTCGGCCTTGCCCGATTGGCCGGCTGAAACACCGATCTGATCCGGGACTCTACGCATCGCCCTGCTCGCGGGGGAAGCGCAGGATCGCGGCCATGGTTTGCCGACGACCTACCGATCTTCGACCCCGCAACGCGCCCCGGTCGCTGGTCGAGGCGAGGCGGTGGGCGAGACTTTCAGCTCGAGGATGATGCAATGACCGGAACGATGCTGGTGGTATTGGACGACGTCGAAAGCGGCGCCGGCTTCATTCGCACGATCGCGGCGCGGGCGGAGCGCCTGGATGCGCGCCTGATCATCTATCTGCTGACCCCCGGTCCGCTCGCCGCGCCGGAGCTTGCGCCCTTCGGTGCGCTCTATCTGCCGGATCAGATGCTGCAGGCCGATTCCGAAGAACAGCTCGCGAAGTTGCGCTCCGCACTCGCCGGCTCGCCCGCGCACATCGACATTCGCGGCCTGTTCGACGACGTCGCCTGGCTCGCCGGCGATATGCGGCGCGCGAGGCCGATCGCCGACCTCGCCGTCATCGGCTCGCATGAGACCTGGGCGATCCCCTATCTGTACCGGCGCGTTACCGAGATGCTGGCGCTGGCGTCGGGCGGACCGCTCGTCATCCTGCCGCCGGGCCGATCGCTAGCCATTGTCAAGCACGCGGTCCTCGCCTGGAAGCCTTCTACCGAGGCCGTCCGCGCGCTCCACGATCTGGTCGGCCTGCTCGAGCCCGGCGCACGCGTCGATATCGTGAGTTGCGGCGACCAGCCGACCCATGATGACGATTCACGCGGGCATAAAGCTGTCGCCGATTATCTCGAATATCACGATTTCGAGGTAGGATCTGTCTGGCTCGAACAGCGATACGATGTCGCCGAGCAACTCCAGACCCATGCGCTCGAAATCGGCGCCGATTTGCTGGCGGCGGGGGCATTCGCGCACAGCCGATTGCGCGAACTAATATTCGGCGGCGTCACCGCCGGCTTGATCGGCGAGACGCGACTTCCGGTCCTGTTGTCGCGATAGAGTGATGTCCGATCCCGGCCAATCGCTGCTGGCGCTCGGCTATGCCGGCGCGATCGGTCTGCTGATCGGCCTCGAACGGGGCTGGACCGAACGCGGGGCGGACGATGGTCACCGCGTCGCCGGCATTCGAACCTTCGGCCTTCTGGGACTCGTCGGCGGTGCCGCGGCGTTGATCGCCGGTTCGATCGGCGTCGCGATCGTCGTGTTGAGTGGTATCGTTCTGATCGTCGGCTATTGGCGCCAGACCGTGGCCAGCGATGGCCAGAGTGCGACCGGCGCGGTCGCCGGATTTCTGGTTCTGGGCCTGAGCGCGCTAGCCGCGTCCGGCCAGCCCGAAACGGCATTGGCTGGTGCTGCAATCGTCATCTTCCTCCTTTCGTCGCGCCAACGCCTCCATAAACTGGTCAGCGATCTCACGGCCCGGGAGATGCGCGCGGCAGCGGAGTTCGCGATCGTCGCGCTGGTCCTGTTCCCGCTCGCGCCCGATCGCGGCGTGGGGCCGTTTGCGGCGATCAATCCGCATCATCTGCTGCTCGTCGTGGTGCTGGTGAGTGGGATTTCGTTCGCCGCTTATCTTGCCGGCCACCATATCTCGCGTGGGAAAGGCCCGATGCTGACGGCGGCAGTCGGCGCGCTGGTATCGTCGACCGCGGTAACCGCCGCTCTTGCCCGGCGGATGCGGAGCAATCTCGGTGAAACGGGTCCTCTCAAGGTCTTCTTGCTGATCGCCTCGATCGTCGGTGGGCTGCGTGTCCTGGTGCTGATTGCCGTTCTGGCGCCGGCGGCGTTCGCCAATTCTGCCTATGCGATACTGCCCGGCCTGGCGGTACTAGCTGCGGCGGCGGTTTGGGCGGGCAGGGGCGGTGTACCCGCCGGCGACGAATCGCCGCCGGTCGGCAATCCGCTCGAACTCGGCGCGGCGGTGACCTTCGCGGCGATCGCCGCAGTCGCGACCATGGGCGCACGACTGGCATCAAATGCGCTTGGCTCTTCCGGCCCGCTGATCGTGTATACCGCGACCGGTATGGTCGATGTGGATGCCGCGGTTCTCGCTTTCTCGTCATTGACGGTCCCCGAGCAGGCAATGCTGGCCGGCCCGGCCTTGGCCGCACCAGTCGCCGCCAACATGCTGTTGAAGGCGGTCGTCACCATTGTCCTGTCGCGCAATCGGGCTGGCGCGATGGCGGCGTTGCCGCTCTTCGCCTGCGCCGCGGCCATCGTGTTTGCCGCAACGGCCATCTGGTTTCGCGCGTGAACCGCATATGGGGCGACGAAAGGCGCTTCAGCCGCCGCCCGTTCCCAGGACGAACATGTTGTCGAGCCACCGCTCGCGCTTCGCCGCGCTCTGTTCGACGGCACCGTATAGAATGTGATGGACCGGCCCGATCCCGACGAACCTCAGGATGTTGCGTTCGAGGCTCTTCACGCTGTGCGAGCGGAACCAGAGCGCGTAGAACGCCGCGGGCATTCCCATCGTCACGACCACCGTGGCCGATTTTCCGCGCAACAGGCCGCCGCCCAGCGAGGCCTGGTCATTCAGCGCAAATCCGGGTCGCATGACCTGTTCGAGGAACGCCTTGAGCAGCGCCGGCACGTCGCCGAGCCAGAGCGGATAGAAGAAGACGATATGGTTGGCCCAGGCAATCGATGCCTGGGCGTCGGCGATCGTCGGCGATGGCTGGTCCTCGGCCCATTGCGTCCGCGATCTCAGGATTGGGATCTCCATCGTCGCGAGATCGATGCGGCGCACCTCATGCTCCAACGATAGCGCGCCTTCCGAATAGCGATCGGCGAGGGCATGGACCAATCTCGCCCGATCCGGATCGGGATGGCCATCGATCACCAGGATGCGCCGCTTCATTCGGCCGGTTCCATCTCCGCCACCGCTGCGGGCTGCCGCAAGATGCGGCGCAACACTACCTCTGATCCAATGTCGGTGCCCGGGACCGGCACGAAGCCCGCTTCACGTTCGAGCGTCAACGCGGCACGGTTCTCGCTGCTCTCGACCGATTCGATGGCGCCGATACCCTCGGCCTCGGCGTAGCGGACGACGTGCTCGACCAAGGTCCAGCTGACGCCCTTGCCCTTGAAATCGCTGCGCACCGAAACCGCCAGTTCGGCGCGTTCGCGGTCCGGATCGCACGCCAGCAGCGCCGACGCGATCGCGGTGCCGTCGGGCGCGAACGCGAGGAAATGCATCGTTCGCCAGTAATCGATCTGCGTCATCGCCACGAGCCGGTCGCGGCCGACGTCGCGCAGGCCGGTCAGGAAGCGGAACCGCAGATCGTCGGTGGTGACATGGTGGAAGAGATCGGCCAGCGCATCCTCGTCGTCGGGCAGGACCGGCCGCACGTGCATCGTCACGCCGCTGCGTGTCGTCAAATCGGCGGTCCATTCGATCGGCGCCGGCCGGATGACAAGCCGCGAATCGATGTCGTCGAGCGACAACCCGATCCGGGCGTCGAGCGCGATCGCGCCATGTTCGTCGACGAGCAGCGGATTGATGTCGAGTTCGGCGATTTCGGGCATATCGATGACCAGCGCAGACACCGCGTTGAGCGCGCGCACGACGGCGTCGATGTCGGCCGCGGGCACGTCGCGATAGGCGCCGAGCAGGGTCGCCACGCGCGTCGCTTCGATCATTTCGCCCGCCAGCACGCTGTCGAGCGGCGGCAGCCCGAAGGCGACGTCGCGTGTCACCTGGACCGCTTTGCCGCCGGCGCCGAACGCGATCACCGGCCCGAACGTCGGATCCCGCGCGATGCCGATCAGCAATTCGCGGCCCGAGGGGGAATTGACCATGGTCTCGATCTCGAACCCGGTGATCGATGCTTCGGGATGCTCGTGTCCCAACATCGTCGCCATATCTGCCGCGACGCGCTGCGCGTCTTCGATGGTGGCGACGTTGAGCGCGACGCCGCCGACGTCCGATTTGTGCGGCAATTGCGGCGATACCACCTTCACCGCATAAGGCGGCGGCAGATCGACACAGACTTGCGCGATCGTATCGCTATCGCGGGCGAGCATGCCGCGGACAACCGGGATGCCATAGGCCCCGATCACCGCTTTCGCCTCGGTTGCCGAGAGTTGTTGGCGGCCCGCATTGCGCGCGCCGACGATGACGGCACGCGCTCGGGCGCGGTCGCTGGCGGGGACGAGTTGATGAGCGGGCGCGCGCATCAGCGCCTCACGGGCCGCGCTCGCCTTGGCGAGATAGCCGAAGGCGCGGACGGCATCGTCGAGATTGTCGAAGACGGGAATGCCGGCGGTATCGAACAGCGTTCTCGCCGCTTCGGTATTGCGCGGCCCCATCCAGCAGGCGATCAGCGGCTTGACGGTGCCCGCGTCGGCTCGCGCGGCGATCACGCCCCTGGCGATCTCTTCGCCCGTCGCGACGGCGGTCGGGCAATGGATGATCAGCGCCGCATCGACCGCCGGATCGGCGAGAACCGCGCGCGTGGCGACCGAAAAACGCTCGGCCTTCGCATCGCCGACCACATCGACCGGATTGGCGCGCGACCATCCCGCCGGCAGGTCGGGATCGAGCGCGGCGATCGTACCGGCGGACAGGGCCGCCAGGCTGGCACCGACGCCGGGCAATGCATCCGCCGCGAGCACGCCCGCGCCGCCGCCGTTCGAGACGATCGCCAGTCGATCGCCATAAGGCGGACGATAGCGCGACAGGATTTGCGCCGCGTCGAACAACTCGCCCAAAGTATCGACCAGGATGATACCCGCGCGACGGAAGGCGGCGGCATAGACGTCGTACGATCCGGTCAGCGCGCCGGTATGCGAGAATGCCGCCTTGCCCGCAGCCGCGGTTCGGCCGGCCTTGATCGCGATTACCGGCTTGATGCGCGAGGCGGCACGCGCCGCCGACATGAACTTGGCCGGGTTGGTAACCTGTTCGACATAAAGCAGGATCGCATCGGTATGCGGATCGCCGGCGTATAAGTCGATCAGGTCGCCGAGATCGACATCGGTCATGTCGCCCAGCGATACGACGCCCGAAAAGCCGACATGGCGGTCGGCCGCCCAGTCGAGCATCGCGGTGACGAGCGCACCGCTCTGCGACAGGAAAGCGAGCCGTCCGGCCGCAGCATTGCGCGGCGCGAACGAGGCGTTGAGGCCGGCATGCGGCAGCAGCAGCCCCAGGCAATTGGGGCCAATCAGGCGCACGTCGTGCGGCCGCGCGGCGTCGAGCATCGCTTGACGCGTGGCGTCGTCATGGGGGACGGTCGAAATGACGGTCACGACCCGCGTGCCGATCGCCCCTAATTGCCCGATGATCGCGGGAATGGTCACGGCGGGCGTGACGACGATCGCGAGATCGGGCTTGCGCGGCAGGTCGGCGATCGACGCCACCCACCAGACGTCATCCAGCTCGACCTTGTCTGGGTTCACCGCGAACACCGTCCCGGCGAAGCCACCGTCGATGATATTCTCCAGCACGCGCGTACCGAGCGAGCCGGCCTTGCTCGATCCACCGATGACGGCGATCGATTGCGGGTGGTTGAGTGCGTCGAGATGTCGGATCGTCATGGTGCAATTTCCGCCCAAAGCCAGAGTGTCGGGCGGACTGTGCCGGGCGGACCGATCGATCTCCATCCGTATTGCCCCGGATGCCGGCCGACCCTTCTACGGGTTACTACGCATTTGGATTCGGCCGGGATTCGCGCATGCCACGCCGGCACGGGGAGAGCGGATTTGCTGTACCAGAAACTATTCACCCAGGCGATCGACCGGCTGCATGCCGAGGGGCGGTATCGCGTGTTCATCGACATATTGCGCAACAAGGGGGCGTTCCCCAATGCGCGGTGCTTTGCCGGGCATAACGGGCCGATGCCGATCACGGTGTGGTGCTCGAACGATTATCTGGCGATGGGCCAGCACCCCAAGGTGATCGCGGCGATGGAAGAAGCGCTGCACGATGTCGGCGCGGGTTCGGGCGGCACGCGCAACATCGGCGGCAACACGCATTACCATGTCGATCTCGAGGGCGAGCTGGCCGATCTCCACGGCAAGGAAGGCGCGCTGCTGTTTACCTCGGGCTATGTCTCGAACGAGGCGACGCTCGCGACCCTGGGCAAGATCCTGCCCGGCTGCATCATCTTCTCGGACGAATTGAACCACGCCTCGATGATCGCGGGCATCCGCAATTCGGGCTGCGAGAAGCGCGTGTTCCGTCACAATGACGTCGCGCATCTCGAAGCGCTGCTCGCCGCCGAGGACCCCAATGTCCCCAAGCTGATCGCGTTCGAGAGCGTCTATTCGATGGAAGGCGATATCGCCCCGATCGGCGCGATCTGCGACCTTGCCGACAAGTATAATGCGCTGACCTATCTCGACGAGGTCCATGCCGTCGGCATGTACGGCCCCAGGGGCGGCGGCATTTCCGAGCGCGACCAGGTCGCCGACCGGATCACCATCATCGAAGGCACCTTGGGCAAGGCGTTCGGCGTGATGGGCGGCTATATCGCTGCCGATCAGACGATCATCGACGTCATCCGCAGCTACGCACCGGGGTTCATCTTCACGACCTCGCTGTCGCCCGTGCTGGTCGCCGGCGTGCTCGCCTCTGTCCGCCACCTCAAGGCGTCGACCGCCGAGCGCGACGGCCAGCAGGCATCGGCGAAAATGCTCAAGGCGATGCTCGCCGAGGCGGGGCTGCCGGTGCTGCCCGGCGACACGCATATCGTGCCTTTGATGGTCGGCGATCCGGTCAAGGCGAAGCGGATCAGCGACATCCTGCTCGCCGAATACGGCGTCTACGTCCAGCCGATCAATTACCCGACCGTGCCGCGCGGCACCGAACGCCTGCGCTTCACCCCAGGCCCCGCCCATGACGAAGCCATGATGCGCGACCTCACCAAAGCCCTGGTCGACATCTGGAACCGGCTCGAACTGGAAAGCACCGCCCGCCTCGCGGCGTGACCGCGATCAGCAATCGGGGCAGTCATCGTCGTTGGCGGAGTCACCGCTAACGGCCAGCTTGCGGCTGCAGACCGCGTGACACCCCGTCGGGGATTCTTCGCGCGGCGCTTTTTTGCGATCGAACGGAATTGTGATCCGATGACTGCTGTCGCCGCACAACGGCAGCGTCAGCACCTGCGACGGCGGGCAGCAAGCAATAGCCAGTGCCAGCCGAGTAACCGCCGCAATCCCCATCCAGGCCGCCGCACCGTCAATCATCCCGATCGTCCTCGATCAGGATACGCATGGAGGCGCCGTCCAGATCCTCGAACTGGCCATCGCGAACCGCCCAGAAGAACGCCGCGAGACCGGCCAGGCCCAGGCCGAGCGCGAACGGGATGAGCAACAGGATGCCGTTCATCGTACCGCTCCCTTCAATCGCAGCGCATTGGCGACGACCAACAGCGACGATCCCGACATCGCCGCCGCGGCGATCAACGGCGTCACCTGACCCAGGATCGCGAGCGGGACGGCGATCGCATTGTAAGCAATTGCCAGTGCGAAGTTCTGGCGCACGACCGTCATCGTCCGCCGCGCGGCAGCGATCGCAAGCGGGACGGGCATCAGCCGGTCGCCGAGGAAGACGATATCGGCGGCGAGCGTGCCGACATCGCTGGCATTGCCCGGGGCCATCGCGACGTCCGCGCACTTGAGCGCCGGCCCGTCGTTGAGCCCGTCGCCGACCATCAGGACATGGTGCCCCGCAGCCTGAAGCTTGCCGACATGATCATATTTGTCGCCCGGCGACATCCGCGCCTGGGCGGCGACGCCTAGCGCGGCGGCCAATTCCGCGACCGCGGCCGGCGTGTCGCCCGACAACATCTCCACGGTCAGCCGCGAGCGATGCAGGCGAGCGATCGCTTCCGCCGCGTCCGGCCGAGTTTCGTCCCTCAGCACGATGAGGCAAGGCGACTTTTCGCCGACGCGATAGGCGATCGCGGTGCGATCATAGTTCAGCGAGCCGTCACCGGCGATCCAGTCGGGCCGCCCCAGCCGGCAGCGGACCCCGGCGATTTCGCCTTCGAGCCCCAATCCGGCCTGTTCGGTCAGATAGGCGGCCGGCAGCGCTACCGCGCCCGCTTGTTGCGCCGCCACAGCGATCGCGCGCGACATCGGATGCGTGCTACCGCGCGCCAGGGTGAGCAGGATCGACAGCGTGGCGACGTCGTCGGGCATGCCGCTGACCGGAACGAAGCGCCCCAGCGTCGTCGTCCCGGTCTTGTCGAGCAGCACGGTATCGACGTGCGACAGGCGTTCGATCGCGCTGCCGTCCTTGACCAGCATGCCCGCGCGCATGAAAGCACCCGAGGCGACGACGTGGGCGATCGGCACGGCCAGCCCCAAGGCACATGGACAGGTGATGATGAGGACGGCGATCCCGATCGTCGCCGCATGATGGACGCCGGCTCCGGCGACCAGCCAGCCGAGGAAGCTGAGCGCGGCCAGCGTATGGACGGCGGGTGCATAGAGGCGTGACGCGCGATCGGCGATCCGCACATAACGCGATTTGACCTGGTGCGCCGATTCCATCAGCCGCGCGATATCGGCGATCGCCGTATCGTCGCCCGTTCGGGTCACGCGGATTACCAGCGGCGCCGCAGTATTGATGGTGCCGGCCAGAACTTCGCCGTCGGCCTCCACCGGATCGGGTGCGCTTTCGCCGGTCACCAGCGATCGATCGACCAAGCTGGTGCCGGTCTCGACGATCCCGTCGACCGGAATCCGCTCGCCGGCGGCCACGAGCACGCGGTCGCCGGGGTTCAGGTCGGCGATCGGACGCCGCGAGGAGGATCCATCGGCGGCGAGCACCAGTGCATCGGCGGGAACTTGGTGCAGCAAGGCCGCAACGCTGTCGCGGGCGCGGGCACGCATGGCGCTGTCGAGGAATCGTCCGGCGAGCAGGAAGAACAGCAGCATGACCGCGCCGTCGAAATAGGCATGCTCGCCGCCGGTGGCCGTTTCGTAGAGACTCATCAGCGTGGTCAGCACGACGCCGATCGAGATCGGCACGTCCATGTTGGTGCGGCCGCGACGCAACGCGCTCCACGCATTGGTGAAGAACGGCCGGCCGGCAAAAGCGACCGCGGGGATCGCGATCAGCGCGGACAGCCAATGAAACAGCCCGCGCGTAGCCTCGTCGGCGCCCGACCACACCGATACCGACAGCAGCATGATGTTCATCGCCGCGAAGCCGGCCACGCCGAGCGCAAGCAGCAGCCGGCGGCGTTCGCCATCCTCTCCCGCGCTATCGGCGGCGGCGAACGGATGCGCCCGAAAACCCAGGCCCTCGACCGTGCGGACCAGCGTCGCCGCGTCGATCGCCGGCGCGTGGACGACATGCAGCCTGTGCGTCGACAGATTCATCCGGGCGGTCGCGATGCCGGGAATCGCGTGCAGGCCACCCTCGATCTTGGCGATGCACGACGCGCAATGCACGCCCTCGACGGTCAGATCGGTCGTCGCCAGGCTGTGGTCGCGATCGATGACGACCGGTGCGTTCATACTCTGATCTCGTCGTCGAACGCCGCGCGTTCGGCGCCTGCATTGACCTCGATATGCACCAGCCACCGGCCATGCGGCAGAGTCTTGTCGGAGCGGTACAGGCCGCCGCCCAAAGCGTGCAGGGGCAGGCTTCGCTGCGCCACCAGGCCGACGGGATGGTTGGCGATGACGCTGACGGACGCACCATCGATCGATTTGCCAGCGCGCGATAGACGCAACGAGACCTTCCCCGCGCTGTCCGCGCTCGGCGCGGCCTGCCACCCTTCCCGTTCCTGCTGGCGACCCTCGGCGAGCCAGCGATTATAATGCGTCGTCGCGACATAGGAATTCTCGACGACCAGCCCGCCGAACGTCCGGATGGCGTCGGTTGCCATGACGGCATTGACTCCGATCACCACGCCGAAGAATCCGACCATCGTCGCGAGCATGTGCCAGCCGGTGAAGCGTGCGGTCATCATTCTACTCCGGTCGTTCGAAGAAACTGGGCGCCGACGCGATGCCGCCTTCGCGGTCGAGCGCGCGCGCGGTGAAGGTGACGGAGGTGCGCTCATCACCCGCGGCCGGCGCAGCTGCGAACAGCGACACCTTGGCCACTTGATCGGCCGGCACGGTCAGCCGGACCGTACGCGACGCCCCCTGGCGCGAACCATCCGCGGTCCAGATTGCGGCATCCAAGCCCTGCAGGCCAAGCTCGACGGTACGCGGGCGCGCTTCCATATTGCGCACCTTGATCGAATAGCTGTTGCGGATGGTGCCGTCGGACAGGCGCACCCACATCGGATTGCGGTTCTGCAATGCCTCGACCGTCAGCCGCGTGCGGGTACCGAGCGAGAAGAGCATGGCGAGCCCAACCGCCGACCAGGCAGTGAGATAGATCAATGTTCGCGGCCGCAGCAGCCGGCGCAGCGGCGGCAATGCCGGCTTGCCCGCCGCCTCGAGCCAGCCATCGACCTCGGTCGTATAGCCGATCAGCCGCGGCGCCCTTCCGACCCGCTTCATCACGTCGTCGCATGCGTCGATGCACAGGCCGCAGGTAATGCAGCCGATCTGTGGCCCTTCGCGGATGTCGATCCCGGTCGGGCAGACAGCGACGCAGGCGTTGCAGTCGATGCAATCGCCGATCCGGGCCGCACCGCTGGCGAGGTCGGCTAGAACTACATTGCCGTCGCGTGCTTCGGCGGCGCGCTTGACGCCATGGCTACGCGGTTCGCCGCGCCAGCTCTTATAGGTCACCGCGAGCGTGCGCTCGTCCATCATCGCGCCCTGGATGCGCGGCCATGGGCACATATAGATGCACACCTGTTCGCGCATCAGCCCACCGAGCGTGAAGGTGGTGAATGTCAGGACCCCGATCGTGGCATAGGCGACGAACGGCGCGGTGCCGTTCGCAAGTTCGCGGGCAAGCGTCGGCGCATCGGTGAAATAGAACACCCAGGCGCCGCCGGTCGAAACGGCTATGGCCAACCACAAAACGATCTTGCTCGTTCGCTTGGCGATCTTGGCCGGTCCCCAAGGCGCGCGATCCAGGCGGATCTGCGCATTGCGATCCCCTTCGATCATGCGCTCGACATGAACGAAAAGGTCGGTCCACACGGTCTGCGGACAGGCATAGCCGCACCATGCGCGCCCGACCGCCGAGGTCACCAGGAACAGTCCGATCGCCGCCATGATCAGCAACCCGACCACATAATAGAATTCGTGCGGCCAGATCTCGATCGAGAACATGTAGAAGCGGCGATGCGCCAGGTCGACGAGCACCGCCTGGTCGGGGGCGTAGGGCCCCCGGTTCCAGCGCAGCCACGGCGTGACGTAATAGATGACCAGCGCGACCGCCATCACCGCCCATTTCAATCGGCGGAAGGTGCCGTCGATCTTCTTGGGAAATACCTTGCGGCGAGCGGCGAAGAAATTCTCCTCGCCGTTGGTCAGGTCGCGCGGGTCCGCCATCTCACTTTGCCGCGACGGTGGCGGCCGGCGTCGCCGCCGGTGCCGGAAGTGCTTCGCCGCCGCCCAGCGAATGGACATAGACCGCGAGCATCTTGAGCGTCACCGGGTCGAGCTTCTTTCCCCAGGCCGGCATGATTCCGTAGCGGGCATTGGTCACCGTTTGGGTCAGCGTGTCGCGGTCGCCGCCATAGAGCCAGATCTTGTCGGTCAGGTTCGGCGCGCCGAAGTCACGGTTTCCCTGGCCATTGGCGCCGTGACATGCCGCGCAATTGTTGGCGAAGATCGCGCTGCCACGCTTGGCCGAGGGGCTCATCGCTTCCTGGTGCGAGATGAAGCGCACATAGGAAACGGCGTCCTGAACCTCTTCGGGCTTGAGGATCTCATCCTTGCCGAATGCCGGCATCTGCGACATGCGGGTAGCGTCGTCGCCCGGGAACCGTACGCCGTCGAGCAAGGTCTGCTGGATCGACTTGATGTCGCCGCCCCACAGCCAGTCGTCGTCGTTCAGATTGGGATAGCCCTTGCTGCCCGCTGCACCCGATCCGTGGCACGCCGAACAATTGATGCGGAACGCCGCGCGCCCGCCGTCGATCGCCGCGTGCATCAAGGTCGGGTTCTTTTCGATTTGCTCGACCGGCAGACGATCGATCGCCGCGAGCGTGGTCGCCTTGGCCTTTTGATCGGCGGCCAGTTCCGCTTCCAGCTGGCCCTTGCTGGTCCAGCCCAGCACGCCCGGCGTACCGCGCGTCAAGAGCGGCCAGGCCGGATAGGCGATGCAATAGCCGATCGCGAACACGATGCAGGCGTAAAAGATGTACAGCCACCACCGTGGCATCGGCGTGTCGAGTTCCTCGATCCCGTCCCATTCGTGACCGACGGTGCTGGTGCCGGTCGCATGGTCGATGCGCTTATTGTCTGCCATCGGCCTGATCCTCTTCGAAAATGCTGGTGGCGGCGCGCCGCGTGGCGTCGCTCGAATTCGGGCGGAAGGCCCAGCCGACAAAGGCGGTGAAGCCCAGCCCCATCAGCACCAGGCCCCAAGAGTCGGCGAATTGCCGGAGCGCTTCGTAGCTCATTTGGCGGTCTCCCGTGCCGCCGCTTTCTTGAAGTCGACCTGGGTGCCGAGCATCTGAAGATAGGCGATCAGCGCATCCATCTCGGTCAGACGGCCCGGATTGCCGTCGTAATCGCGCGACTGCGCGCCGGGATAGCGCTTGGCGAGTTCGGCCTTGTCGCCGTCGCCGAAGTCGCCCTGGGTCAGGACATCGGCGACCGCCTTTTTGACGTCGTCGTCGCTATATGGAACGCCGACATCGCGCAGCGCCGTCAGGTCGCGGTCGATATGCGGCAGTTCCAGGTTGCGGTCGGCCAGGAAGGCATAGCCGGGCATGATCGATTCCGGCACGACCGAGCGCGGGTCGGTCAGATGCTGGCGATGCCATTCGTCCGAATAACGTCCGCCGACGCGGGCCAGATCCGGACCGGTACGCTCCGACCCCCACAGGAATGGGTGATCGTACATGCTTTCCGACGCCAGGCTGTAATGGCCGTAGCGCTCGACCTCGTCGCGGAAAGGACGGATCATCTGGCTGTGGCAGAGCGAGCAGCCTTCGCGGATGTAGATGTTGCGCCCGGCGAGCTCGAGCGGCGTGTAGGGCCGCACGCCGTCGACCTTGGGCACCGTCTCCTTGATCCAGAATAAAGGCGCGATCTCGACCAGGCCGCCGACCGCGACGACGAGCAGGGCGAAGACCATCAGCAACATGACGTTGCGCTCGATGACCTTGTGCTTCTGAAGGAATGAAATGGCCATTGCTGCTTACTCGGCGGCAAGAGGAAGGGGAGCCGTGACGGCGGCCGGTACGACGGGGCGGTCCTTGGCGGGATCGAACGCGGCCGTGGTCATCGGCGCCTCGTCGCGCAGCTTGCCCGCGATCGTCATCCAGACGTTCCACACCATGAAGATCGCGCCGGCGAAGTAGAGCAGGCCACCCGCGGTGCGGATCACGTAATAAGGATGGAGCGCCGCCACGACCTCGGCGAAGGAATAGACGAGGTAGCCGTCCTCTCCATATTCGCGCCACATCAGGCCCTGGGTGATGCCGGCGACCCACATCGACGACGCGTAGAGAACGATGCCCAAAGTCGCGCACCAGAAGTGCCAATTGACCATGCGCAGCGAATAGAGCCGCTCGCGACCCCACAGGCGCGGAGTCATATAATAGATCGCGCCGAAGGTGATCATGCCGTTCCATCCGAGCGCGCCGGAATGGACATGGCCGATGGTCCAGTTGGTGTAGTGCGACAGCGAGTTGACGCTCTTGATCGACATCATCGGGCCTTCGAAGGTCGACATTCCGTAGAAGGCGAGCGCGAAGACCATCATGCGGATGATCGGGTCGGTGCGGATCTTGTCCCAGGCGCCATTGAGCGTCATCAGACCGTTGATCATGCCGCCCCAGCTCGGCATCCACAGCATCACCGAGAACACCATGCCGAGCGTCTGCGCCCAATCGGGCAGCGCGGTATAGTGAAGGTGGTGCGGTCCCGCCCAGATGTAGAGAAAGATCAGCGACCAGAAATGGACGATCGACAGGCGGTAGCTGTAGATCGGCCGCTCAGCCTGCTTGGGCACGAAATAATACATCATGCCGAGGAAGCCGGCGGTCAGGAAGAAACCGACCGCGTTATGGCCGTACCACCATTGCGTCAGCGCATCCTGGACCCCTGAAAAGGCCGAATAGGATTTCGATCCCAGCCATGACGGCGGCACCGAGATGTTGTTCACCAGGTGCAACATCGCCACGGTGATGATGAAGCCGAGATAGAACCAGTTGGCGACGTAGATGTGCGGTTCGGACCGCTTCACGATCGTGCCGACGAAGACGACCAGATAGCTGACCCAGACGATGGTCAGCCAGATGTCGACATACCATTCGGGCTCGGCATATTCGCGGCCCTCGGTGATGCCCATCATATAGCCGGTCGCGGCCAGGACGATGAACAGCTGGTATCCCCAGAACACGAAGCGGGCGAGGGCGGGCGCGAACAGCCGCGCGCGGCAGGTCCGCTGCACGACATAGAAGCTGGTCGCGATCAGCGCATTGCCGCCGAAAGCGAAGATGACCGCGGATGTGTGAAGCGGGCGCAGCCGCCCGAAGGAGGTATATTCGAGACCGAGATTGAAGATCGGCCAGGAAAGCTGCGACGCGATCAGGATGCCGACGAGAAATCCGGCGACGCCCCAGAAGACGGTCGCGATGACGCCCCAGCGTATCACGTCGTCATAATAACGGTCGGGGCGGACCGATTCGGGCTCGTGCCCGATCTGCCGCAGCGTATAGAAGGCCGCGATCGTCGCCGCTGCGGCGCAGATCATCATATGAACGGCAAAGCCGCTATCGGCCGCAAAGCCCGCTGCGCTCACGCACAGGAACATCAATAGGAGCCAGCCTCCGGCTCTGGTCACGACGTCGTCCAAATCGACCCCCCGAAATGCGTTGTCACCCCGGTCTACGGGGATAGCGGCGGATTAGCCGGGGGGACTGGCGCGCCTCTATGCGTAGTTTCCCCAAGGCCTTGCCGGCGCGGAGGGGCGGTGGCCGTGAATGTCGGCGATTTCCTTGACCGCGATCAAATCCAGGCCGCGGGGCAGGGGCTTATGGGTCTTTGTGACGAGGCGGCAGAGGGGGCAATCAGGTCGTCTCGTCACCATCCATCAGCCGAGGCACGACCCGTCATGCAGTCCGACGAAATGCTCGCCACGCCGTTCTGGCGCCGATCCCACTATCTCGATCGCATGACCTTGCGCGATCTCGCCGGCGCCTATTTCCGCCATTACGCGATCGTCACTTACCTGCTGCTGGCAGCGGTGATGGTGGGTCTGTACGTCTATCGTCCGGCTTCGCTGGTCCAGACCGCCGCGGCAATCGCCTTGGTCGTCCTGGCCTATCCGCTGGTCTGGTATTCGCTCCATCGCTGGGTGCTGCATAGCAATTGGATGTTCAAGGTTCCGTTCCTGGCCCCGGCATGGAAGCGCATCCATTACGACCATCACCGGGATCCCAATCACCTGGAGGTGCTGTTCGGCGCGCTCTACACGACGCTCCCAACCTTGTTGCTGGTCGCGGCGTTGCCCGGATGGCTGATCGGCGGGGTAGGGGGGGCTGCCGCCGGCTTCGCTGCCGGCTTGCTCGTCACCTGCTTCTACGAATTCGCGCATTGCATCCAGCATCTGTCCTACAAGCCGCGGCTGCGGATTCTTGCCGTGATGAAGGCGCGCCACCTCGAGCATCATTTTCACGACGAACGCGGGAATTTCGGCATCACCAATTTCTTCTGGGACCATCTGTTCCAGACCTATTACACGCGGCCGCAACGTCCCGCCAAAAGCGCCACTGTATTCAACCTCGGCTATGACGACCGGATGGCACGCCGCTATCCATGGGTCGCGCGCCGGTCGGGCGGTGTCGCCGCCGGCCATCCGCGATACCGGGCCGGCATCCATGACTGAACCGTGGCCGATGCTCGATCGATGGTTCGCCGATGCCGCGGCGATCGATCCAGCCTTCTACAACGCCGCCGTGCTGGCGACGGCGGATCGCGATGGACGGCCATCGTCCAGGGTCGTGTTGCTCAAGCGACATGATCGGCACGGCCTGGAATTCTTCACCAACAGCGCCAGCCGCAAAGCTCGCGACCTCGCCGATCGCCCCGACGGCGCGATCTGCCTGTTCTGGCCCGGCCTTGGCCGCCAGCTGCGGGTCGAGGGGCTGGTGACCGCGATCGGCAGCGAACGCAGCGACGCCTATTTCGCCTCGCGCGATCGGGAATCGCAGATCGGTGCCTGGGCCTCTCGCCAATCCGAGCCGCTGCCCGACCGCGCCGCCTTGCTCGCGCGGATCGCGGCACATGCCGAGCGTTTCGATGGGCAGGAGATTGCGCGACCGCCCTTCTGGGGCGGCTATGTCCTGCATCCCATGTCGATCGAATTCTGGTCGGATGGCGCGGCGCGTCTCCACGAGCGGCAGGAATATCGTCGTTGCGGCGACGGATGGACTATTCGGACGCTATTCCCTTGATCGGACGGAAATCGACCGGCTCGCCCAGCCGGATCCGCTCCACCTCGCGAAGTACCTTTTCGTAATAGAGCGCATCGTCGTCGCGCCCCGAGCGCACCGCATCGGCCATCCGGTCGACCACATATTGATGGGCGCGGCCGCCATAAGCGGCAGCGATCGTGCCGGCGTCGCGGCGATGCATTTGCTGTACTCCGATTCCATCCGAAATGGACCCAATTCTCTCCTGCCGTGGAATGCCGGATCGTGCGATCCGGAATGTTACGGATTGACCGGTCCGACGGGCGCGGCCCGCGCGGGGTCGAACGGATCCGTATTTCCCCGAATATCGCGGTCTTAAGCGACGCAATAGGATGAGCGCCGATTATTTCGCGGAGAGGGCGATGAAGAATATCCTGGTATTGATCCACGACGACCCGGGGCAGGAGGCGCGACTCCAGTTGGCTTTGGACGTGACGAGGATGTTCAACGGACACCTGATGTGCCTGGATGTCGCAATCCCCTCGGTCGCGCTCGCGGACGACGCCTTTGGAGGCGGGGTTGGCGCGATCCTGCTGGCGCAAGAGGTTGCCAGTGAGGCGAGCAACCGGACCCGGCTGGAGCAGCGGCTGGAGAAGGAAGGCGTTTCCTGGGAATGGGCGGACGTAACCGGCCGGGTTGCCCCGAGCCTGCGTGCCGCCAGTCAGTTTGCCGACCTGATCGTCGTCAACCGGCGATTGGACGATTTCCCGACTGCCGACATGCGAGCTATCGCCGGCGAGGTCATCGCCCGATCGGGCAAGCCGGTATTCGCCGTTCCGGAAACTCTGCGCCGATTCCGGTCGAGCTGTGCCATGATCGCCTGGAACGGGTCGACCGCTTCGATGGCGGCGGTGCGCCACGCACTTCACCTTTTGCAGCATGCGGACCGCGTGTTTCTGACCGAAGTAGAAGGGCATGGCGAAGGGTCGGCGGAGGCCGCAGCCAGCTATCTGTCGCGATACGACATCCATGTCCGCATCGAGCGGCTGGCGCCCGAAAATGGCGACATTGGCCGCACCCTGATCGGCCGCGCCATAAGCCATGACGCGGGTTATATTATCGCCGGCGGATTCGGACATTCGCGGTTGACGGAAGCGCTGTTCGGCGGCGTCACGCGCGACTTGCTGACGAACGCTCCATGTCCGGTGTTCATGGCGCACTGATGGCAGCCTTGTCGCGCCCCTGAGCCGGCGTCCCAGCGTCTCGTGATCCCCAGCGGCCGTCCGCGCCGGCAAGGCTAGCGGCGAGAGGGGGGCTCCCCGAGCGGCACCGCTTGCAACGTCATGGTCGCGAAGTCGATCGTCAGCAATTCAAGCTGGGCGATCATGTCGCTGCCGATGCGCCCCGCGCTGTTGTCGTTGTCCTCGATATTGACCTCGAGCGCCTTCAGCGGAGCATCATCGATGGTGTAGTCGAGCCGGGGCAGCACGCGGACTTTCGTCGTGACGAAGCCGCCGGCGCCGCCGATCGTCGCGTTGCGCTCCGCGGCGCTTGCGAGCTGATCCTTGGTCAGAAGTCCGAGCCCGGGCCGGCGCAGCGCGGTAGAATCGGCACCGCTGTCGAACTGCGCGCCGGCCGTGCCGAGCGGCGTCGCGATCGGGATGCCGAGGCCGTCCTCATGCCAATAGACGCGGACCGTCTTGCCCTTGGGCAGGGGCGCAGCATCGCCGAGCGCCAGCTTGGTGCCACCGGCGAGCCAGGCCACGCGGCCGAGCGCGGCGAAAGCCGGGAGGCCGAGGATGGCGGGGATCGTATAGTCCTTGCCGAGCGTCAGCATCGCGTCGGGAAGGATCAACACCGGTAGATTTTCGACCGTCGCGCGGCCGATCGTCGCTTTGTCGATCAGGCCCATCCGGCCGGTCACGCGATTGCTGGTCGAGGTGCCGACATCGCTCGATCCCGGCAGGATCCGTACCCCGAGCTTCGCCGCGGTGCTTTCGGTGACGACCGAGATTTCCGCGCCGGTGTCCATGAACCAGGGCAGGGTGACGCCATTGACCGCGACGTTGGCACTCTTGCTGCCGAGCGGATTGGCGATGGTCGGCACCGTCGCGCCGCCATGCGCGCGGATCGGCGGCGCGGCGCGAAACGTCTCCGCGATCTTCTCGTCGCTCGCATCCTCGCCGTCGGGAACGAGCTTGTTCGCTTTGGCGCAAGCAACCACGCGCTTTTCGCCACCGGTGCGAACGCCATAATCGATACACAGCCGATGGAACAGCATCGCGCGCTCGGCAACGGGCGCGTCGCTGTGCGCGGTTAGCCAAGCCTCGATCGCGGCATCCTCGGCGGCGCCGCCACGCTGGGCGTCATAGGCCAGGCGTTCCGCCGTCCCCGCGCTGGGCGGCGGCGCGTAGGGATCGGGTTGAAGCAAGGCGGTCTGGGCGAGCAGCAGCGCGATCATTGGAATCATGGGGCATCTTTATCGGCTGTCTTAGTCAAGTGCTACACGGCTTGTGTCCCCGGGGACAGTAGGTAAAGGCGGCGCATGACTACCGAATTGCCCAAGACCTTCGACCCCGCCGAAATCGAGACACGCTGGTACCAGCATTGGGAGGCGAACGGCCAGTTCCACCCCGATCGCCCGGGGGCGGAACCGTGGACGATCGTCAACCCGCCGCCCAACGTGACCGGCTCGCTGCATATCGGCCACGCGCTCGACAATACGTTGCAGGACGTGCTGGTCCGCCACGCGCGGCTCAGGGGCAAGGACGCGCTCTGGGTGGTCGGCACCGACCATGCCGGCATCGCCACCCAGATGGTGGTCGAGCGCCAGATGGCGGAAAAGCAGCAGAAGCGCACCGACTTCACCCGCGACGAGTTCGTCGCCAAGGTGTGGGAATGGAAGGCCGAGAGCGGCGGCGAGATTACCCAGCAGCTGCGCCGGCTCGGCTGCTCGATGGACTGGGCCAATGAGCGCTTCACCATGGACGAGGGTTTTTCCAAGGCCGTCCTCAAGGTGTTCGTCGATCTCTATAACCAGGGGCTGATCTATCGCGACAAGCGGCTGGTGAATTGGGATCCGGGCCTCGGCACCGCGATCAGCGATCTCGAGGTCGAGACCAAGGAGGTCAAGGGCAGCTTCTGGCAGATCCGCTATCCGCTGGCGGACGGATCGGGATCGATCACCGTCGCGACGACACGGCCGGAGACGATGCTCGCCGACATGGCGGTCGCGGTTCATCCCGAGGACGAGCGCTACAAGGCGATGATCGGCAAGCAGGTGAAGCTGCCGATCACCGGCCGCCTGATCCCGGTCATCGGCGACGAGCATGCCGACCCGACGCTCGGCACCGGCGCGGTCAAGATCACGCCGGGGCATGATTTCAACGATTTCGAAGTGGGCAAGCGCGCCGGGTTCAAGGCCGGCGAGATGCTCAACATGCTCGACGCCAAGGCGCAGGTGATACAGACCGCGGACGGTCTGATCCCCGACGATCTGCTCGGCATCGACCGTTTCTGGGCGCGCAAGCTGGTGGTGGAGCGGCTGAAGGAAGCAGGCCTCCTGGTTCCCTATGTCGACAAGGAAGGCGTCGAGCACGACGCCGAGCCGCGCACGATCCAGACGCCTTATGGCGATCGCTCGGGCGACGTGATCGAGCCGTGGCTGACCGACCAATGGTATGTCGACGCGGAGACGCTGGCGAAGGCGCCGATCGAGGCGGTGCAGTCGGGCGCGATCAAGATCGTGCCCAAGAGCTGGGAGAAGACCTTCTTCAACTGGATGGAGAATATCCAGCCCTGGTGCGTGAGCCGGCAGCTCTGGTGGGGGCATCGGATTCCGGCTTGGTTTGGACCTGAACCGGAGGAACTGAATAGCTTTGGCCACCAGCGAGGCCCGATTTTCGTCGGCCTTACCGAAGACGATATCCGAGCGCAGGCGGCCGATCGCTATGGCGTCACCGCTGATCGCGTATTCATGGAATCCGATGGTGGTCAGGCAAGCAAGACCTGGATGGAGAACAATACGACCGGAAAAGCGGTTGTTCTTTGGCAAGACCCTGACGTCCTCGACACCTGGTTTTCCTCTGCGCTCTGGCCCTTCGCGACGATGGGCTGGCCCGAGGACACCGACCCCAAGCTCCATGGCCGCTACCCCAATGACGTGCTGATCTCCGGCTTCGACATCCTCTTCTTCTGGGACGCGCGGATGATGATGCAGGGGATGCATTTCATGGGAGATGTGCCGTTCCGCACGCTCTATCTGCACGGCCTGGTGCGCGCCGCCGATGGGCAGAAAATGTCCAAATCGAAGGGCAATGTCGTCAACCCGCTCGGGCTGATCGATCGGTACGGCGCCGACGCGCTGCGCTTCTTCATGGCGGCGATGGAGAGCCAGGGCCGCGACATCAAGATGGATGAGAAGCGCGTCGAGGGCTATCGCAACTTCGCGACCAAGCTGTGGAACGCGGCGCGCTTCTGCCAGTCGAACGGGATCGGGGCGTCGAAGACGCTCGAGGCGCCCGAGGCCACGCTCGCGGTCAACAAATGGATCATCGGCGAGACGATCCAGACCGTGCAGGCGGTCGATCTCGCGCTCGCGGACTATCGTTTCGACGGCGCCGCCAACGCGATCTACCAATTCGCCTGGAGCCGGTTCTGCGACTGGTATCTCGAGCTGATCAAGCCCCTATCGAGCGGCGACGAACGCGGCGCGATCGACGAGGAGAGCAAGGCAGTCGCCGGTTGGGTGCTCGACCAGATCCTGGTCATGCTCCATCCGTTCATGCCCTTTGTGACCGAAGAGCTCTGGTCGAAGCTGGGCGCGCGCGATTACGATCTGATCGTCGCCAAATGGCCGATTGCCGATGCGCGTGCGATCGATCCCGAAGCGGGCAAGGAGATCGACTGGCTGATCCGGCTGGTGAGCGAAGTGCGGTCGAGCCGCACCGAACTCAACGTTCCGCCGGGGGCGCGGCTCGCGGTCCATCTGCGCGACGCCTCGTCGGAAACGCTGGCGCGGTTCGACCGTCTGGCGCCCGCGATCGCACGTCTCGCGCGGATCGATCGTGCCGAGGGCGATGTCACCGGCGGTGCGGCACAGGTCGTGCTCGACGAGGCGACTTTCGTCCTGCCGCTGGAAGGCGTGATCGACCTTGCGGCCGAGCGCACGCGCCTGACCAAGGCGATCGAGGCAGCGACGAAGGAGCGCGACAGTCTGGCTGGCCGGTTGAATAACCCGAGCTTCGTCGAGCGCGCCAAGCCCGAGGCGGTGGAAAAGGCGCGGGCGGATCACGCCGAGAAATCCGCCGAGGCCGAACGGCTGACGGCGGCGCTGGCGCGGCTGGGTTAGCCACACTTACAACGTCACCCCGGCCTTGTGCCCACAGCTGTCCGGGATTTTCACAGCGCGAGAGCGAGCTGTGGGATTGGGTGCAGTTTTGCTGGTTGGATGGGCGGGGGTTTGGCGCGGTTGGAGAGGTCGAGGGGACTGAAGAGGGCGACCTTGA
>Ga0207667_10000105_pt1 | contig 133856 bp, 239 predicted proteins | sample KBSCornC52_FD_184301 | JGI IMG/M metagenome (GOLD analysis project Ga0207667, IMG submission 184301) | Corn rhizosphere microbial communities from Kellogg Biological Station, Michigan, USA - KBS Corn C5-2 (SPAdes) (version 2) | ecosystem: Host-associated > Plants > Roots > Rhizosphere > Soil ... | reverse complement strand
TCCACTCGCACCTGCTCTGTGCAGGACACAAAGGGAGCCGAGGGGTGAGCAGCACCTACCACGTCCTGTGCGTATCTCATGATCCGGCGATCGTTGTTGACGGGGAAGGCTGGAACACCGCCGCCGAGGCTGTCGAGCGCGCCGGCGACCCGGGCCGGTTCAACGACATGGCCGAGCATGTGAACTGCGATCTGCTCGTGGGTCGGTACTCGTACCCACTGGTCGAGGTGGGTTGTCCGCCGCGAGAGAAGAGCGTGACCGGCTGCATGCACCTGCATGCACAGTGGGTCACCGTTGACTGGGTGCGCCTGCTGGCTGCGAGCCTGGATGCGGAGTCTGGATCGCTTCGCGCAGCGGTTGAGGAGTTGACACAGCGGCATCGCTGCTGGAGCCGACAGCGGGTGGAGCGGCTGCGGAGTGAGCTATGAGCATCCGCGACGACTACCTGCTGGAGTACGAATCCGACGACGACAAGGTCCGATTCGAAGGCGAGGCAGTTATCTACAGGCTTGTTGAGGGTCCTCCGTGGACGCACTTCGTGCACTTCGACAGCATCGTCATGGTGAACCGCGCGTACCACTTGGCACTGGCTGACGGCGCGCACAGCGCCAGGGTCGCACACCGACAGATCACGACGGCATCTACGGAGCCGGTCGAGCTGGACATGGCGGTGGTTGGTGCTGAACTGCGGGAGCAGCGAATGAAGCGGCGTGCTTTGGGCGGTGATCAATGACCGAGGACACGCCGGAACCGGTTATCTCGACGGGGATCAAGCCGTTCGATCTGGTGCTGCCGCCGCAGCTGGTACTCCCGCGGCTGAATCTCTTCCCGACGGGGGCTGAACGCGCCCAGCAACGGCTGCTGGCCGCGATCGAGGCCCGGGAGCTTGCGGCACGTCTTGCCGGGGCGATCGAGGCGGCTACGGGCCGGTGGCGGGCTGTGCGTGCTGTTCTTGCTGAGGCCGGGAACTTGGTTGGCGTTGCAGTTTTGGAGCTGCACCGGCCTGTGGTCGGTTACGACTTGATCGAGTGCACCGAATGCATGACCAGTGAGAACTATGAAGAGGCAAAGCCGGCGCCGTGGGAATGTGCCACGTTCCGTGCGGTTGCCGTTGTCGTCGGACCTGTTGGGGGCTCGGGAACGGCACATGACTAGGCGTAACCTGCGAAAGTGGGCTGAGGCGAAGCGGCGGCGCGCCGAGCAGCGCGCACCAGTGCGAGGCCACTGGAGCTATTCGGAGGATGGGATAGGGATCTTCTTCGAAGAATCGTGGATGTCGTCCTGTGGGCGGGCCACAGTCTGGCTGCCGATGTGCGACGAGCCGCCGACGCCCTACCTGTCGCGGGCATGGCGTGACCGGGTGTGGGCTGACGTTCCTGCCGAACAGAAGGATCCCGATGGTCGCTGGCCGAGCAATGAATGACACGGCAGAGTTGATCCTCGTTGACGGTCCCGGCGCCGGCCAGCGGGTCCGTTTCAACTCGGACTGGGCCTCCAGCTACATACTCACGTCGTGGCCGGATCTCGGCCGCATGGTGCGGGACTTCAGTTCCATCGACACGATGACGTTTGACGTTCCGGACCGCACGGTGTACCGCGTCCGCCGCGTCTACGACCGGGATATGCAGCCCCTTCACGTCGGCTGGTCCAGTGGCAGGCCTCACCCGGATCCAGAGAAGGTGGAGTACTGGGTGCGTTTCGAGCCGCCGATACAGGTGATCGCCGGCACCGACGACTGGCCTGTGGGTTGCGATTTCGGGATCAGCGAGAATCGGATTAGCGCCACGATTCAGGGCACGTGTCAGTGCGGCTGGAAGACAGAGGAAGTGCCGCGCCGCCGCATGCGCGAGATGGTGGAGCTGGTGCGCGCGCACCAGAAGATCGGCACTTTTTTGATGCATGGCAGGAACGTTGACGCGCTCGGTCTAGATGTCGGGCTGCTCGGCAGGTACTCCATAGGCGAGGCCACCCGCTACGAGGCGCTGCTGAGCCGGGCGGCGACGATTGGGATGTCGCGCGAGCGGGCTCAGGCGATCTTTGATGAAGCGCAGCTTGTGGCCTACGGCTTCGACGACGCCATCGGGTGCCTTCAGCATCGCGTCCGCTTGTTTGAGATGTACGGCTACGAGCCGCTGTCTGTGGGGGACGTGCTTCCGTGGCGCGACATCCGGGCGCAGCAGATCGACCCCGAGGTGATCCTGAACCGGCCGCGTTGGATGCCGGATCCGCTGGGGCGGCAGTTCGCAGAGATGGGTCGCGACCGACAGCGGACTCTCGTCGAGGCCGCGATCGAGCTGACCGCGCAGCTTGATGATGTCGGGGGCTGGCCGCTGGAGCGCGCGATGGCCGCGGTGATGCCGCAGGCAGAGGAATCCCGGCGATAGTGCGCCCGCTAGACCTGCCACTCGACAGCCCGTGCCCCCGAATTGCTGCTAGCCAACGGAAGTACTGGGACCGTTGGCGCTGGCGCCGCGAGTACGGGCCGTGCGGCCTGTTGTGGCAGCACCCCGGCCCGTGCGTGCTGTTCGTGCCCGGCGACTACCTGCCGCCTCCGCTACTCCATCCGCTGGACACGCTGTTCGCACCCCCGTTTGCTTGGCGCTGCCCGCTATGTGGCTCTGTAGTGGAGTCGGTGAACGAGCACTACGTGACCGTGTTCCGCGGCCAGCAGACGGACTGGGATCGGGCATTGCCCGAGGCGCAGCTGACGTTCTGGCCATGCGGCTGCGTTGGGCGGGAGATCATTCCTTGTCGGCGGGAGGCAAGCCGACCCGCGCCGCCGACTCCCCCAGCTTGACGCGTGCGAACTCTGCGAACTCCCGGCGTGCCGCACCTAGCAGCGTCTCCATCGAGTTCGTGTCGTTCGGCGGCACCGACAAGTCGAACTGCTGTGCCGCCGACATCAGCTTGTTCACCGCGTCGATTTCGTCCTGGTCGAACAGCAGCAGCGCCCGAGACCAGGCGTCCATCAGCCGGCCTGTCGGCTCCTCTAGCACAGCGACGACGTCCATGTATGCGGGCTGCGCTGGCGCCGTCTTCGTCAACTGGCGCCAACCGAAGAGCCACTTTGACGAGAAGTCGCTGAAGGATCGCATGGACGCGAACGCCCGGATGACGCTGGCGGTCGAGGTGAGCAGGTCGGTGTAGATGGCGAGCTTAGCCGCGCTGCGGGCTCCTTTTGCGTTACGGCGTTCGCGTACTCGTTCGAGGCCGTAGGTCCCGAAAAGGGTCAAGGTCGATGCCCCGAGCGCGGAGCCGGCCGCGATATAGGCGGCGCTAAGGTCGGTCACGGACGACAGTCTCAGGCATCGTGACCTGCGACGGTCGGACGTTCACCCGATTGTGTCAGTGCTGTGCGTCACCCTGTGACGGTGCCTGATGCCGACCCGCCGATCCTGCCGCGTCTTCCCCGGCTGCCGTTGTTGACGCTGGAGGATCTGGTGTTGTGCGCGGAGGAGGCCCACTTGGACAGGTGTATGTACATCGGCGGCACCGCCCGGCCGTGCACATGCGGGGTCCCGGAGCTGCTGAATTCGCTCGATCCAGAACACGATTCGGCAATGGACCCAACGTCCGAACAATCTTCGGCGTAACCTGCCTTGAACCCACAGAACCCCCGTGAAGGGAACTTCAGGCATGGGCACCAAGCTGAATCAAATCATCGCCGTAGAGAAGGGCGTGAAGTCCAAGTCCTACGCGGACCTGACCGCCGCGCACCACGACGTGCAGAAGCAGGCGCTGCTGTCCGGTATCTCCCGGGTCTACCAGCCGAAGGACGAGGAAGGTGAGCAGCTGCCGCCGGAGTCCACGCGGGTGCAGTTGTCGGTGGAGAAGATCCTCGCCGGCGCCGCGGCGAACCTGACCCGGCTGTTCGATGTCACCGCCACCAAGGACTGGGCCAACTGCGCCGCGGTCGCGGACGTGGTGGTCGACGGGCAGATCCTGATCCACGGCGCCCCAGTCACGTACCTGCTGTTCCTGGAGAAGCAGCTGACGGACCTGGCGACGTTCATCAAGAAGCTGCCGGTCCTCGACGCGTCCGAGTCGTGGACGCACGACCCGTCGACCGACGCGTGGCGCACCGAGCCGGTCCGCACGATGCGTACCCGGAAGGTGCCGCGCAACCACGTCAAGGCCGAGGCCACCGAGAAGCACCCGGCGCAGGTCGAGGTGTACTTCGAGGACGTGACCGTCGGCACCTGGACCACGACGAAGTTCTCCGGGGCCCTGCCGGCCGAGCGGGTGCACGAGTTGGAGGCGCGGGTGGAGAAGCTGGCGCACGCCGTGAAGTTCGCCCGCGAGGAAGCCAACGGCTTCGAGGTCACGGACCAGCGCGTTGGCGAGGACGTGTTCGGGTACCTGTTCGCGTGATCCGGTAGGATCGGCGGCGAGCACAAGCTGAGGTTGAGACTGAGGCTGACGGTTGCTCGGTGAGGTTGGAGGTTCGAGCCCTCCTCGCAGGACTTCGACCTGCGGTAGCCCAATTGGTAGAGGCGCATCGAGGATCACTGAGGTTCAGGTTCTCGCTCCAAGCTCATGCATCGCCGTCGATCGCCGGATCGAGCGGATGCGGACGATGACTCCGAGGTGCAGGTTCGAGCCCTGTCACCCGCTTCTCGTGCGGGTGTAGATCAATAGGCAGATCGCGACGTCGTTACGACTGATCCGTGTCCTTAAACGCCATCGGTGTGACCAAGTGGCGGCACCAATGACTTGCTATGTCATTCAGGCCCTTCGCGAATGGATACCGTCGCGGGGGGCCGCCGCCTTTTCCGGGTACAACGAAGCCCCAGCCGGAGCTGGGGCTTGAGGAGGGCGGTTAGCGTAGGTCGGTCCGCGCCCGCTGGATCTTCCCAATCGCCTTCACTGCGTCCGGTCCCGGCGCCCTCAACGCCGACAGGCCATGCGCGGCAGCTTCGGCACCCGATGCGAACAGCGGCACCGGCGAATTGTAGTCGCGGACAGCTTCAACATCCTCGACCGTCATCGAGCCCCCGAACACCGCCATCCGCAGCGCCAGCAGTTCGTCGCCGTCGTGGCAGCCGGCCCAGCCTCCGCACACCGGGGCCCGCTCGGTGCCGCTGTCGTGCTGGTGGCACAGGAAGACCTGTGGCGGCTGAAACGGGGTGGGCTCGTCGTAGTTGGGAAGCTTCTCGTATTCCTCGCGGGCCCAGATGCCGGGCGGCACGTCGCGGCGGTACGGGCAGGACGCGCAGGGGCGCGGGGTGGGTGGTCCGTATGTAGGCATGGCTCCTCCGAGCGGTCAGACGGCGACGGGCCCGGCGTTGATTTCGTCGTACAGGTCGTCGGTGGCGTCGTCCTGCGAGATACCGACACGCTCGGCCGCGTCCTCCAGCTGCGCGAACGTTCTGGCGGCCACCTGCTTGGACGGCTCACCTCCGTTCACACTGGCGGCGCGCCACTCGCGGGCTAGGCGGGTGACTGTCTGGGCGTAGGTGGGCTCGGACATGGTGGGTTCCTTTGGGGCTAGACGCTGGCGAGGTGGCGCCGGTCGGCGCTCAGGTTCTGTTCGGTGGCGAGGTGCTCGCGCATCCGCTTGTAGCTGAGGGCGCCGGCGTACAGGTCGGCGACGTCGTCGTAGGCCATGACGCGGCGCCACACGCCGTCGACCAGGGCCTGGAAGTGGCGGTACGGCTCACGCCCGTACTTGGCCCGGTACGCCTTGGCGCAGGCCCTGCCGAACGGCGAGGAGAATCGGCGCACCTCGTACTCGATGTCGGCGGCCAGGGCGTTGGCGGGAACCTCGCCGTGGAACCCGACGGCGCGCATGTAGCCGGCGGCGTCGATGCGTCCAGCGTTGCAGACCAGGATCAGGGCTCGCTGGTACTGGCTGAGGCGTTTGCCGGTGTTGCGGACCCGGCAACGCGCCTCGCAGCGGCGTGCGGCGCGGCCGGTGAGAGCCGGGCGGGACTCACCCTTGCGCAAATAGCCCTGGAGCATTTCGGTTCCCCCTCGGATGGTTGACGGTCGACGCCTGGTCTCCATGACGGCCGCCGGGCGGTTAGCCCGGTTGCCGTCGCAGAGGTCAGTCCTCGTAGGGGCTGACGTCCTCGTGGTCGGCGCACCACTCGCACACGTAGATCGGCTGGCCGTCACGGTTATCGGTACGCAGGAACAGCTCTGCGACGGTGTGGCCGCGCAGCTCGCACGTCTCGAAGGTCTCGTTCTCGACGATCGCGTCGAACTGGGCGCGGGTGTCGCTGACCAGGCGGGCCAGCGGGGCGGTGTCGTTGGCGAAGCGGATCCGGGCCCGGTAGCCGATCGTGGTGGTCATTTCGGGTCTCCCCCTCTTGAATCTGACGGCCATCGTCAGGCGAGGTCCCACCTCGCGACGCCCGGAGGCGTTTCGGCCTTGGGGTCAGTGATGGGTTTCGATGACTTCGACGATCGCGCCTGCCTCGGCGGCGGAGGAGCCGGCGATGTCGTTGAGGATGTGGCGGCGGATCTCGTCGGCCCACTCAGCGCGAGTCTCGGGCTCGTCGCCGTAGGTGTGACTCCAGGTCTCGGGGTCGATCTCCACGGTCAGGCTCACCCGGATCTTCATCGTCTTGGCGGTCATCTCGGTCTCCCTGGTTTCGCTGCCCTCTGACACTTCTCACTGTAGTTGGTACCCACTACAGTGTCAAGCGTACCCACTACACTGGTTCCGTGATTACACCGGAGGACAAGATGAATGAAGCTCTCGCGGACGTTGCTGCGATCCCCGACCCCGTTGAACGCGCCAAACGGGCAGCCGGTTTTTTGGAAGAGATCCGCACCAAGGCCATGCCCGAAGCCCGACGCATTCGCCAAGGTGCAGTTCAGGAACTCCGTAGTGACGGCAAGAGCTTGGCTGAGATCGGCAAGCTTCTTGGGCTCGACCGCAACCGCGTTCAACAGATCAGCGAAGGCCGCACCGGCGGCAAGCCGAAGCCGAAAACCACCGAGGAGGACTGATGAGCCGCCAGCAAGAGGAGATCCGTGTGGTCGTGACCCTGTCCGATCACAACAGCGAACGCGACGAGACAGACCGCCAGCTCCTGAACGAACTCGCCGCCGAGATCAGGGCGGTCGCCGAGCAACCAAAGTACGCCGACATTCTCCTGTGGGTCGAAGGTGGTCAGCAGTGACCGAACCGTTCCCGCCCGGCGGGCGCCTGATTCACATCGCCAACGAATACCAGTAGGACGTGCTCGCCAAAGCCTTCGACAAGTCGGGCGTCAGGCTGATCGAGTGCCCGCCTGAGCCCGGCATCAAGGACGCCGCCGAACGCGTCGTCACCGCGTTTCACATGGCGAAGGGCATAGCCGCAGCCGAACCGGTCGTCAGCGACGATTAGGCGCAGGTTGAGCAGGGCGCCTTAACCCATCCGGCGCCGACCGGGCCGCCTGGATTCCCGCACTCCTCGCACGTCCGCCGCGACTCGTTCTCGGCCGCGTCCAACAGCTCATGCACCCGCGTGTTCACTGCCGCAGTGATGTGGCCGTCAAGGTGCGGGTCGAGGCTGAGGTACACGCGCAGCTCGCCGTGCTTCTCCTTCACCTGTGACACGCGGTATTCGGGCACCAGCGCGACGACCTGCTCGTGCAGCCGGTTCAGGATCGAATGCCAGCCGGCGCCGACGAACACGAGGTGGGCGGGGATCTGGTATTTGCGTCGTTCCAGCGCATCTCGCAGGTCATCCATGGCCATCCGCCTCGCGGCAAGGTGGCTTGCTGGGTGATCCGGATCGTGACCAACAGTCTCAACACCGGTAGGGAGGTGGGTGACGCGCGTGTGCGCAGCTGCTGAGTTGCTGAACACGTCTATCCGCAGATCTTCCAGCCTGAGGTCCATCGCCCGTCCTTCCCGTTACCGTCGCCACCTGCGCAGGCTTCAAAGGCTTTCGCGGGGGTGTCGGGCAGCTTCGCCGGTCTGGTATGCATGCCGTCGCGACCGCTTGCGCGCCTCAGGCCGACACCAAGAGTACGCTGGTCCTGCTCCGCCTCTGCCGCCGGAAACGACGGCACCCAGGACGCCTGGCATAGCGGCGGACGATTGTTCCCCGCCCTCGGTTCGCCAAGTGGCGGGGCTTTTCGTCTCCTACCATTCCGCCTCGGGATGTTCGTCCCGCCACTTAGCATCGCGCCGCAGCACGTGCTCGACCAGCGTTTCCAGCCGCTGGCGTGCCTGCCTGCTGGGTTGCCAGTCGTTGTCGGTCTCGCTGAACGGCTCGTGCAACGACTTCGCGACCTGCACCATCTCGATCAGCCCTTCAACGCCGGCTTCGATACGTTCCTCGGATGGCCGCAGACGCTGCTTCGGGCGTTCTGGCATGTCGATGCGGGTCATGCCGATCGCGACTCCGAGGTATAGCGAGTCGCCTTGTTCCCAGCCGGCCAGCAGGTCTCCGAATGCGGCCGAGAGCAGGTCGTACAGTTCTTGGTCGTTCCTGTATTCCTGCGTTCCGATGTGCACGGTCCCGGCGCAGCCGATTCTGGCAAAGACGACGTCTGTACGGTCCATGAACCTATGGTGCCGGATGTAAGGGGTTGGGTCCGCCGCCGGAAGTCCCGGCCAGAGCAGGCGGCGGACCCGCCACGAGGAGCACCCGCTACTCATTAGTGTCCGCAGGTGGCCCAGATCGTTTTAACGCCGCCGGGAAAGGGGTCGGCCCCGGGCGCCATCCGCGGCGCGCACCCGGGGCCTCATCGTGGGGCGGAACGTCAGGGCTGGCTTGCGGTTGCCAGAACCGGCCAGGACAAGCCGCCGCGGGCGGGGCCTGATCCATCCCTTCCCTTGTGTGACGTTCCTGTTGGGAGTCCTTTGGGATGCCCCGGCCGGGTGACCTTCCGGACCGGCCGGGGCGGTGCGCCGTCATCCGGGCGGCGCCGAATAACCCAAACCTGAGGATACGCCTGCTCAGGCAACGTCTGGCAGCGTCTCGCAGTACTCGTACCCGAGGTGCTCCCACCAGTGCTCTACGGACTCCTCCACGATCTCGCGGAGGTCCTCCAGGACGTCGTCGGCGTGGATGCCAGCTGGTAGTTTCTCGGGCGGTCTGATTGTCAGCGCTACAACGATGCTGGAGATGGACGGCGCGGCGTGCACGGGTCTCTCCTCGTGGGGGCGCTCCCGTATGGTTCGGAAGCGCATTGCCGTCCCCTGAGCGTTTGGAGGCGCCCCTGCCGGGTGCCGGGGACGGTAAGGCTATTGTCTCATCCTCTGCACGGCTCGCTGCGCCGTAGGGGCGCCGACCGGCTAGCATGGCCTTGTCGTGGGCTAATCGTCTAACGGGCAAGACAGCCGGTCACCCGCCATCCATGGCACTGGCGAAATGATCTCTTTGGTGAGACGACCGGAAGATGGCGGTTCGAGTCCGCCGTCCTAACCTCCACCTAAACGGCTCGCAGTTGCGGCCGTCGCGGCTCGACCGGCGCCGTTAGCTCACTGTCGACGGGCACGTACTCACGCACCGCCCCGTCCGCCGCAGGCAGCCACAACTCCGCGCTGCGTTCCCCACCGATCCCGCGCCCTTCCGCGCTCACGGTGACCCGCCGCCCGGTCAGATGCCCGGTGCCGTCGCCCAGCCCGCCCCAGTCGGCTCCGCGCGTCCGCAGCCGCAGGTGCGCCCCGTCCCACGGCCCGACCGTCACCAGCACCGCGCCGCGCTGCCGCTCAGTGGCACGGACCCGGGAGGCCACCTGCCGCAGCTGCGTCGCTGTCGGCTGGCGCGGCGGTCGCAGCAGCACCACATCAACCGCACCCGCCATCACAGCCAGCGCCCTGGGCCACTGATCGCCCGGCTCGTCCAGCAGCAGAACCCGCGACAGGTCCGCACCAAGGTCCGACGCGGCACGTATCCCGAAGCCGGGGCACCCGATCACGCCGGCCCACGCCCCGCCTGCCGTGGCGCCTGCGATGAGCGCCAACTCCAGGTGGCTGAGTGTTTGCGGGTGTGTTGCGGAGCCGACGGAGACGATGGTGCCGCGCTGTAGTACGCCGCCGGGGATGAGTGGCCGGAGCGGTTCGAGGACGGGTATCGCGCCGCCGTCTGCGGGTCCGCGGTGCCGTTCCTCGGGGGTGGTGCCGGTGTCGTGCAGGTGGGTGCGGAGTGTTTCGAGTGCGGCGGCCCGGTCAGGCGCATCGCCGGATTCGAACCTTTGAGCTAGTCCCACGAGCGATACTCTTGCCCGCGCAACCGTCGCTGTCAACCGGAAACCGATTGAACTGGCAGGTCAGGCAGCCTTCGATGCCCTCTTCTTCGCTGCGCGTTTCTTCGACGCCGGCTTGTGCTCGTCCGCGCGGGTCTGCTTGGCCCGGTCGACCGACTCCCGCAGCGCCGACAGCAGATCCCCGACCTTCCCGGCCACCTCCGGCGCCGGCGCGGGCGGCCGTTTCACCTCGCGACCTTCCGCCTTGGCGTCGATGACCTCCTGCAACGCCTTCGCATACTCGTTGCGGTACTGCTCGGGCTTGAAGTCGTCAGACATTGCGGCGATCAGGTCGGTCATCGCCTTCAACTCAGCGGCGTCCTCGACCGGCGCCGGCGCCTCGACCGGATTCGCCCTCACCTCGTCTGGCCAAAACATCGTCTCCAGAACCAGCAGGTCACCGTCTGCCCTGACCAGTGCGAGACTTTCGCGTTCGCGCATGGCGAACCGGGTGACCGCTGCACGGCCTGCCTTGGCCAGGGCGTCGCGCATGAGTACGTAGGGCCGGATCCCGGCCTTCTCGGGCGAGATGAAGTAGGCCTTGCGGTACTGGATGGGGTCGATCTGGTCTTCCCGGACGAACGCTTCGATGGTGATCGTTTTCTTGATGACGTCGGGCAGCTCGTCCAGGTCCCGGTCGGTGATGACGATCGTGTCGTCGCCGACGGGGTAGCCGCGGGCGATGTCTTCGAGGCGCACGTCGGTCTGGTCGATTTCGCAGATGCGCTTGTAGCGGATCCGGCCGCCATCTTCGGCGTGGTATTGGTGAAGTTCGGGCCCGACGGACTCCGCAACGCTGTATAGCTGCACGGGCACGCTTACGAGCGAGAATGAGATCGCTCCGGACCAGACTGCACTGGGCATGCCGCCTCCTATATCCACCTATGGATGGACTATAGGCAGATCAAGGCCGATTACGCACCACCTCTAGACCGCATGGAAACGTGCGTTCGATATTTTGGGTGGGTGTCCACCGAGCCGCCCGACCTCGAAACTCTCCCCCGCGCACCCGCCGACGGCGACATCACCCGGTGGATCACCACATGGCGGCCGGTGCACTTCCGTACCGGCGGCACCTGGCACGTGGGTGTCCTGCGCGCCTGGATCCACCTCACAGACGGCCGATGGGTGGCCCACATCGACCACGCCGGCGCGGGCATGCACGACGGGTGGCAGCAGTCCACGTGGGCAGTCTTTAACCCGGCGCTGATCCTGCCCGTCGACCCGGTACCGCCCGGCTACTCTGCCTGACCGCCGTTCTTGTACACATCATCCGCCTCACGTATGGCGCACATGAGGCAAACGTCTACGCTGGGCGATCCAGCTGGCTCAATGGCCGGCTTCAGCTGGTCGCCGCTGAACCCTCCGCACTGCGTTGCCCCGCCGTCGTGCATGAGGATGTGAAGGCGGTACCGGTCGGTGTCGAGCCTCTGATACCCGTGGTCCATGCCTTCAGCGTCCACCTCTGGCGCGTAGACAGCACGCCAGGCCAGCGGGTACGGCACCTGAACGGCCGACTGCTATGCGTTGCTGCGCGCCGCTTTCGATGCTTCTGTGGCCAGCTGGTAGTGCTCAATCTGCGACGTGTTGTCGAACGCCTCGTGGTTGTCGATCCGCACAGCCAGATAGCTGAGCTCGGCCCTGACGCGGTCCCACTCGGCGACCTGTTCGTCGGTGGGTGCGGCTTCGCCGGCGACAATCGCGGTCGGCGCCGGCATGGCGTCAGCAAGGATCTTCTGCTGCTCGGTGAGCGCGATGAATTGGCGCTTCAGGTCAACCAGGTCGGCGAAGGCGGGAGAGTCGGTCACGCCGCCGATCATGCCACGGGCGTCATTCGCTGGCTCGCAAAGCACGCCGCGTCGTGTTCGATGCACTGCCTGATGAAGCCGGCCAGCGACGTCGCGAAGTCAGCAGGGTCGATGTCCTTGCCGTGGACCAACCATGCACAGGCCGGGAAATTATGCTCGATGACGATGCGGCGCAGGTCGTCAACAACGAGGGTGTACCACGCCGCGTCAGCGCGGCTCGTCAACCTGCACCTCGATCGGGAACAAGTCGCCCTCCGCGATGGCGCCGGGCCAGCGTGCGCGGACACCCGGCGCAATCTCGACGTACTCCAGCCCGACAGCGACTCTCACACCCTGCTTGGCCGGATCGTGCCTGCGGCAGTAGTACTTGCCATCGTGCTCGGCCCAGCCGCGCCTTGCCAGATCGTCAAGGAACTCCGGTGGGATCTCCCCGTTCAGCGTGTCGGCGGTCCAGCCCGCTTCGCCGCAGAAGCCGAGGACGCCGCCTGCTTCGCAATGGACGCTGATCCGGTACATCAGGCCGCCGCCATCTCGGAGTGGTCAGTCTGGATGGACCGCACCGTGTAGCAAAACTCGGACTCCACGCCTTTGACGCCGCCGTTCACCACCGCGCCCACCGCAGGGTTCACCACCATCATCAGGTACGCCAGCGTGCCCCGATATGGGTCCACCTCGACCCGAACCTTCGTGGTGGCCGCAGCCAGGTCCACGCCGCGCTGATCGATCAGGCGGTAGCGGGTCTGCGCCTTCGCCGAGTAAATGGTGATCGTGACGCTGCCGACCACGTCGTTCCAGCTCATGTGGTGAGGGTACGCCAATGATCGCAGGTCGGGTGCACACTTGGCGTGTGAAGATGAGTGATTCTCATGAACTGCCCGACGAAGACGAAGACGACGGCCCCAGCTACGCAGAGAAGGTCAACGCACCGCTGCCCCTCGAAACGATCGAGGCGCTGCGGAAGGCGCTGGAATCCGGCGAACGGGCCACGTTCCGGCGCCCGCGGAAGGCCGCCGACCATGACTGATGCCGCAACTCGCCATCACGAACTAGTCACTAGGATCCACGCGAAGATGGCCCGCTTTGGCTGCTGTGAGGGCTACTCCCAGCCGGACATCGACGCCATGCGATCGGCGATCACCGCGGTTCTCGGCTGCCATCCGGCGGGCAACGCGACCTGCCTTGGTTGCGGTGAGGAGCTTCCGTGCCGAGAGGTTCGGTTCGTTGCGGCAGCGCTTGGAGTTCCCATCGCCACCTAACCTGCGTCAGCGAGCAAGTACCGGCGCGAACTGCTGTACCTCCAGAGTGCAGTTGCCGGCGTCGACTCGTTTCGCGGTCATCGTGTTGTAAGCGTTGAGCATCTGGTAGGCGGTGATGCTGTAGCCGCGTGCGGCGCTCTGGCTCGCTGCTTCCTGCTCGAACAGGGTAGCCAGTGCGGCCACGTTCTCATTGCACTTCGGCGCCACCCATCTCAGTTCGTTGGTGTAGCTGTCAACCGAAGAGAAGTCGGCGTGGTCAAACAGCGCCATCAATGCCGCAGCGGCTTGATAGTCAACGTCGGTCTTGCCGAACGACGTAGCGCGTGCGCTCTCCACCGCAGCACCAGACGCCCATCCGATGTAGAACGCGGCAGCGACAGCGGCTGCGCAAACCAGAACGATGCGGCGCACGACAAGACCCCCTCGAAAGCCCGAACCCCCGCGCGACGGTCACACCGTAGCGGTCGCCGGGCATGGCACGTTGCAGTCGCCCAAACGGCGGTGCCGGAGACGGCTTCGCATGCTCACCCTGAAGGCATGAGCACAAGCACCTACCGCCTGGCCCACAGTCGGTTCACGGCCCTGCCGCCTGGGATGTGGCACATCGTGGCCGTCGACAACGATGAGCCACTGTGTGGAGATGTGGTCCTGGAGAACCCTGCGTTCGAAGACATTGACCGGCTCAACACCGCGGGCCCGGTCTGTCCCGACTGTCGCGCAGCCTATGTGGCAATCGCCCGCTAGGAGCCAACGCCGGTCGCCCCCTGGTTGCCAGCCTCTTGAATCCGCCGCGCGTGTTCCTCGTATGCACGCCGGAACTTCGGGTTCTCCATGTGCCAGTTCAGGTCGTCCCAGAACGACCCGAACGGCCCACGGCGTCGTGGAAGCTCCTTTAAGGGTCGGCGCAACAACCACTCCCACCAACGCCTCGGCGGCGTCCACACGGGCCATTCGTGCCCGGACGTGCACACGTGCGGCTCGTCCCGGTAGTGAGTATGGTCGCAACTCAGCGCGCACAGGTGGGTCGTCACGATGCCGTCAACTGCCTCCTGCATGACGGTGCCGCAGCCCCACGGGCCGGGCCAGTCCGGGTTGTCGAAGCCGATGCCGCCGCAGAAGTTCAGCTTCGCCTCAGACGCGCCGTTCACGCAGGCTCCTCGGGATGCGCCGCCCGCCACTTCGCATCGGCGCGCAGGACCGTGTCCGCGAACCTCTCCCACTGCCGCCGGGTGAACTTCGACGGCTGCCACGCGTCGGCTTCCTCATCGGTCAGGTCTTTCATCGTCCGGACCGCGCGCACCAGGTCAGTCACCATTTTCACCGCGTTCTCAATGCGCTCGTCCGACGGGCGGATCCACGACGGGCCCGGACCGCCGGCGTTCAGGCGCCGCAAGTCTTCGGACAGCCGCACGACCTCCTGCACCCACGTCTCGATGCCGTGGGATTCGAAGTGTTCCCGCAGCTGGTGTTCGGTGCGGTTGGTCTGCACCATCAGCGTCGCGAACGCCACTGCCGCTATCGGGTCCCCGCCGAACTGCTCGTCGACCTCACCCGGCGTCAGGTGCGGATCTATCGTCTGCCACTCGTCTGGCGGCGGTACGACCAGTTCCCAGTCGCAATCGGCCAGCGGGCATGGGCAAACGCTGGTCGGCATCATGCGCGTTCCTTATCGGCTTCGCCGTTCCCGCACATGAACTTGTGGTTCCCGCCGCGTTCTGCGCCACAGAGACAGCACGTCCCGTCCGAAAAGTAGCGACCGTCAGGTTCCACGGTCAGGATGTTTCCCGCCTCCGCACCCTCGCGGTAGTAGTCGTCGATCGGATCCCCGGCTACCACCGACGCCCGCCACATGTAGTCGATCTCGACCAGCGCGTTCCATGCCGTTGAGCAGGCGGACATCTTGAGCCACAGGTTTGCCGCCGGGTTGTCGCTCGCTGCTTGCGCCAGCTTCGCCGCGGTGTCGGCGTAGACCTGCGCCAGGTAGACGCGGGAGGCCTGGAAGCGCTCAACGTCGGTCACGACACCTCCTGATCCGGACACTCGCCGCCCGACTGTCGCCAGCACGTGCACGGCTTGGACTGCTTCGCGCGGTAGGCGCCGATCGCCTGCGCGGTCGGGCACGGCGCCGGTAGTCCGCACTTGCAGTTGCCGGTTGGCAGTCCGCCGCCGTCCAGCTCGTTGCCGTGCATCTGGTCGAGGTTGCCGACCAGAATGCCGGCGCCGACCGCGGACCAGCGCCAGTGCGCGGTCCACGGGTCTTCGCCGTTGCGGTACCCGGCGAACGGCCGGTTCTCAACCGTTGCCATTGTCGGACTCCGAGGTGCTGCCGATCGCAACCAGGCTGTCGTCGCACAGCGCGATCCACGCGTCGGACTGCTCCCGCACGTGGCCGCGCCACTCCGGCGAGTTCAGGTCGACCGGCGCCTCAATTGGCTCACCGCACAACGCCTGTGCCGCAGCGTTCGCGATGTCCCGCATGTGGTCGGGGTCGAAGGCGCCGCCAATCCAGTGCAGATACGCGACCCGGCGGATGTGTTCAAGGGTGCACGCCAGGTCCGTGGCGTTCAGGTCGGGGCGCGGGGTCCACGGCGGAAAATCCGCTTCAGGCTCGCCCGTCATCACTGCCACCGCCCCGCCGCGTCCGCGCGCAACTGCCGCACCTCATCAACCAGGTCCCGCAGGTCCCCGGCGTGCAGCGGCACGTACTCCCGGTTCTCGCCGGGCCAGTGGGCCTCGTGGCCGTACCGGCAGGAAACGATCGCGTTGCCGTGGCCGTGGTGCTCCAGGGCTTCCACGAACATCTCCACGCGATCCAGCGGTGTGTCGGGGTGCGTCATACCGAAACCCCGGCAGCCACACCAAGCTCCTGGATTGCCGCGGCAATCAGCTTCTCGACCGCGTCGTCGTCGCAGCGCTCGATGTAGCCGTCCTCGTCAAGCTCGCCCTCGACGGCGTCGGCGCGGATCAGCGCCACGACCAGTTCGCCGTCCCAGTCGGAGTTCCCGAACGGCCGTTTGCCGTCGAAGCCATCCTTCTCGTTCCATAGCGTGGCGAGCAGCTTGATCAGATAGCCGCCGATCGTTGCGGCGTCCGCGTCGTTGCCTTGCATCGGCAGCGCCAGGATCTGCTGCGGGGTGAACCTATGCACGGTGGCCATCAGATCTCGTACTCCTCGTGGTCCAGCGGCGCCACCCGAGTCGGCCCGCCGTACCGGACTTCCTTCGAGACCTGATCACGAATCATCTGCTCGTGCAGCGGTAGCACCACGTTCACGATGGCCCGGATCCGCCGGTGCGCTTCCTCAACGGTCATGTCGGCAGGCAGGCCGGGGAAGCCGGCGTCCATGCACAGCTCAAGCCAGCCGTCGGGCAGCGGCGTGTTCACCAAGCGGCGGTGCTCGGCTGCGTAGCGATCGGAACGCTCCTGGATGGACTCGGTCGTGTCAGTCATTGCTCTCCCAAACTCGAATCGATTCGGCAAGCGCCTCAGCGCCGTCCCAGCTTTCGTCTACGTCGGTGTCCGGCCGTCCCGTCAACCGGTCTGCGGCGCGGGTCGCAACCGCCTCGGGGGCGGCGAAGGTGTCGAGGTCGAGCGGGTACAGGGTGCGGGCGTCGTTGCCGACGCCCTGTTCCGCCTCGCACAGCACCCATCCGTCGTGCTGGTCCCAGCCGAGGTAGACCTTGCCGGGCCACAGGTCGAGGTTGGCGGCGTGACCGCGGAAGATAATGACGCCGTCCAGCTGCTCGCCGTCCGGGGACTCCGTCCACCACTGCGCTGGCTGGTATCCGAGCTCGGTAAGGCGGTGGGCAACGGCGTTGATGTAGTCGTCGTGCGGCATCGGAGCCACGAACATCAGCCGCCGCCTTCCTCGTTGCCGTCGCCGTGGAAACCAACGAACTCCACACCCGACACCACGCCCGTCTGTGCCGTGGCGACCAGCGACGGCGCCCACCCTTCCTTGATGAACTCCATGGCGGTGTCGAACGGCACCCAGTCGAACTTGTCCCGCCCGGCCGCGGACATCCAGCCGGCCAGGCCCTCCGGCGTGTCGAATACCGGCGACATCGGGGAGCCCTCGGAGGTCGTCTCCCATAGCTGCCAACCCTCGCCTTCCGGCGGATCGGTACGCTCCCACGCTTCGGCTTCGGTGCGCTGGCCCGGGTAGGCCTCGATCGTGCCGTGGCCATCGCACGTCGAGCAGGAGACGGGGAAGCCTTCGCGTTCGCAGCGAGCCTTCACGGCAATCCAGCAGTTGATCGAGTCGTGGCCGAAACCACCAATCGACCACTCGTTGACCTGGGGGGCGGTAACAACGGGCGCGGGTTCGATCTTCTGCCAGCCCTCGCCGCGGCGGCAGGTGTGGGTCAGGTCCCACAGTCGGTCGGCTTCGATTAGTGCATCCACGTCTTCCTGCGACAGGTGGTGGCCCCACTGACCGTTCCAGTGGTCGATGAGTCGCTGGGCCTCACGGACGATGGCGTATTCGTCGGTGCCGTAGAAGTCGGGCGAGTGGTTGACGTTGCGCTCCGCAAATGCGCGCACGGCCGGCGTGTCGACAGTCAGCGGCGTTGATCCGGTGGTGGCCGGGTCGAACGGCAGGTAGCCGTACCACAGGTCGTGCAGCATCTGGGCGTGCTCGGAGTAACCGGACTTGCAGGCCGGGCACGGGTCCTCGTGCAGCGACTCCGGCATCAGGAACCCGGGCCAGACCTCGCCGGCGGGATGCGCGAAGTTGAGCGGGACCCGACGAATCTCGCGGCCCATCAGATGTGCACATCCACGAGAACCAGCACGATCTCGTCGTCGAGCGAGTCGACGTACTTGTTTGCCCAGGCGTAGTACTCGTCCTGCGTCTCGGGAGTGTCGCTCGACATCCCGAACCAGCCCATCTTCCCCGGCTCCTTCCACTGCCCGTCGAGCGTGAGCGTCGCGAAGCCCGGGACCGCGCGGGCCGCGGCCCTGGCTAGAACCTCCTCGCGCGAGCGCTGGAAGCGTTCCATCGACTCCGAGGTGTTCCAGTCGAAGTCGGTGTTCTTCAGCGCCTGCACACGCTCCTGTGCGTGGTAGTCCCTACGTGCCTGCTCGATTGTGTAGCCGTCCTTGTCGGCTTCGTGCCGGGCGATGAAGCTCGACCACAGTGCTGCCTCGGGCGTGCCGTCGATGAGCTTGTGGAACTTCGAATACAGCAGCGCCTCGTCGACCTGCCTCCAGTCGCGGGTGCGCTTGAAGTCCAGCACCCGCTTGGGTCCGCCGTCGCACCAGTCCTCGTCGGTGTTCGCCTCGGTTAGCAGGCCGGGCTTGCCGTTGATGACGTCCTTGTGGCCGATGTACTCAGGGCGCACCCGAAAGTAGCCGGTCCAGCGTCCGCCGACGGTCCACCAGTCCCAGCGACTGTCCGGGTTGTACGTGCTCAGGGTGTAGGCGCGGCCGTCGTCGTCCACGTGCAGCGGCTCGTCGTCGTACTTGGCGTTGTGAACCTCGGCGACCTGTGCCCAGGTGGGTTCGGCGGGCGCATCGGGGGACTTCTCCCAACTCCAGTAGTCGGCCGGCTCGCCGTCTTCGTAGCGTCGGTAGGGCTCCATCTCGCAGCCCTCGTCGAACGGGGCGAGCGCGGTTTCGAGGTCGCGGCGTTTGGGGTCGCTCGGGTCGATGGCGACCAGGACGGTGTAGTGGCTCATCGGGATTCAACTCTCGTAGTTGGTCGGTGGAAGCTTCTTGCGCAGCGCCATAACGCACTTGCCGGCGCCGTCGGTGAACAGGTCGCATCCGTAGCCGCAGTTGTGGCACGAAGCGGAAGGGCACACACCCGACGTGCAGTTGTTCCGAACCAACTCGGCACCGCACTCGGGGCAGGAGCCCCCATCGCCGACGTTCCGAGCTTCGGCGATGGTGTGCGTTGCCCAGCCGGCCGCCGGCTGGCCAACCACGGTTCCCGGATCGGAGGGCTCGGGAGTCTCGTCGCCGTCCGGGTGGCAAGCGTTGAGCGCGAAGAACCACACCTACGACGAGTCGTCCACGTACAGGCGCGGGAACTGCCAGATGTCCTGGTCCTGGCCAAGCCAGCGAACCCGCTCGACCGGGAGTCCAGGCATCTGAATCTGGGCGGTACGCCCGTCGCCAAAGGCGAGATCGAAGGCAAACCGGCCGCCGTGGTCTTCGGCATCGTAGTCGGCGCCGCTGTTGCGGATGCAGGAGTCGACGGTGATGTCGCGCTCGGCCAGGTCGCGCACGAACTGTTCCATGGCGGCGGCGGCCTGCTCGGCAGTCGCGCCGTCAACGGGCCCGCTGCCGGGGTTGATCACGATATCCATGGTCAGCTCTCCTCGTTCGGCCAGGTGATGTGCGGCTCCATGCGGACGACCTCGCCGTCACGCACGGTCAGGCGGTACCAGTCGTGCTGCACGTCATCCCGCGACGTGCGGCATTCGAAGTAGCCGGTGAACTGGTGCCGGTCGCCGTACTCCACCAGCAGCTTGCGCAGCGTCTCGGCAAGGCCCACGTGGTACCCGAACAACCGGCCAGGCGCGTAGGGGTGCACGGCAACAGCCCGGTGCAGCAGCATTACGCCCTGTTCGCCATCGACCTCGGTGGTCTCGACTTCAAACAGGACGTCGGGTTCGGTGCGCGCCTGCTCGGGACGGTAGGGGCTGGCCTTGAACTCGGCCCACGTCAGCGGCGGCTCGATGCGGAACTCGCCCATGGCCACGGTGTAGTTGGTCATCGATTCTCGTCTTCCTCGTTGTCGTCAAGCGCTGCGATCCGGTCCGCGAATCGTCCCCGCAGTGCCGTCCGCGCGGCGGCGTACTCGGCCTCCGGTACGTCCTCACTGTCGGCGGCCAGCAGTGCGGCCACGGCGCGCACGTCGGCTTCCTGCTCGTCCGGCCACGAAGCGGTAGCCGTGCCGGTCTTCATCTCCTCGCGGACCGCGGCGTACAGCGTGCCGTAGGCGGTGCGCCACGCCGCCATCTCGGCGGACGCACCCGAACCGGTTGTCGGTCGATCGCCAATCGCGCCGGAACGGAAAATGGCCACCTCGATGTCGTCGCGGCGTTGGGCGGCGAGCGTCATGGCTGTGCGTGCGATCTCGCGCACGGCCTGCGGGTCGGGCTGGACGGGTTCGGTGCTCACGTCAATTCTCCTCGTCGAAATGCGCGCACACGCCGCGGCAGTGGTCGCACGAGTTCATCGCGCGGTGCTGCTTGTCGTCGCCGGCGGCCAGGCACGGGTTTCCGCCGGTCCGCTCGCGGACCAGAGCAACCACGCTCGGGGGATACAGCCCGTCACCGCCGTGCAGGTAGTAGCCGCAGTCGGTGGCGAACATCCGGACCTGGGCGATGGTTGTTGTTCGACCCTTGCCGGGACCTATAAGGATGGTGACTTCGTCACCGGCCCGGAACATCGCCATGTCAGGCTTCTCTCTGTTCAATCGTGCTCCACTGGCCCAGCATGCGCTGTGCAAGCCGCGCCTCGATGCCGTCAGCACGGTCCTCGGCGACGATCTCCAGCGCCTCGGCTTCGGTATCGCAGGCCTTAGCTGTGTGCAGCGCCATACGGCCGATGTGCCGTTCGGACGTCCACTGCGTTGTGGGCTCGCCGAACTCGGCCAGGCGGGCTTCGGCGGCATCCGCACGCTCGCGGTGCCTCTCCAGCGCCACACAGGCCTGCTCGTAGGCCCACGCTGTCGGGTAGGGCTGGCGGTCGTGGGCGATCGCAAGGTCGCGTTCCTCAACGAGGGTAACCATTTGCCGTGCCATGTCGCCTTCACGCTGCGATGCCGCAGCGTTGCTGCGCTCCAGCAACTCGACGTAAGCCTCGCGTCGGCCATGCGCGGTCGGTGGCGTTTGCCGTCGCGGACAGCGATGGCGAGGTCGTTGGTGGTCTGGCCGGTCACGTTAGCTCTCCATGTTCAGGTTGTTGCGGAGCTTTCCGTACTCCGCGAGGAACGCCTCCCGGATCAGCGGATACACCTCGGTTGGCGGCACCCGCACGCAGTGCTTGAAGCACTCCGCAAACGCCTCGTCGGTCGGCTCGACCCACGCCGGGGGCTCATAGCGCACGGTCTCGGCGGCGAACTTGGCCGCGTACCCGGGCGCTTTGGCAGCCCAGCGCGGGTCGACATTGGGCGCGGTCACCGCGGAACCTCGCGCCAGTCCACGTCCACACGGCCGTAGAAGTTCGTGTCGAAGTGGTCGACCATGGCGTCGCTGCGGTCGTAGTTGTAGGCGTTGATCAAGGCGTGCAGCTCGTCGATCAGCGCCTGCAACGCCGGGGTGTGGATCCAACGCTCCTGCTGCCAGAAGTCGCGGGGATCGGCACCGCGCATCCAGCCCCACTCCTGCGGAACGCCCTTCAGGGTGACCACGATGGATCCGTAGTGCGGCTGCCGCACGCTGACCTTGATGTCGGCGGCCATGTCGGCGATGGGGCTGGGGATGGCAACGGCGCCGTCAGACTCCAGGTTGCCGATCTTGCGCAGGAGCTTGATCTCCTCGCGGATCATTTTGGCGATGTCGGTGAGGGACCGGCTCGGGTCGTACTTGGCGCCGAACCAGCCGTCGGGCAGCCGGTAGCCGGCGTGCGGGGCCTCGTCGAGCTGGGACATGAGCTTGTCGAGCTTGTGCTTGGCGACGGCGCGCAGGTGTTCGTTGGTGCGGGGGTGGTCGACGATGGCGCGGACGCGCTCGATCTTGGCCTGGAGCTTGGTGCGGTCGGCGGTCGCGGTGGTCATCGCTTCTCCCTCTCCCCCTAAAGTCACATCCTGTGACTATAGGTCCAGCATCTCACTCGCGCCTTCCAAAGTCAACGGATGTGACTTAAGATTGGCCACGGAACCACCAGACGATCTGCGATCATGAGCGCCGTGGAGGACGTGATGGCCAAGCTCGCCGAAGAAACCGCCCGCGAGGCCAACGCCCGCGCCCGCAAAGAAGACCTAATCGTCAAGGCCTACGAAGAGAACCAGGAAAGCCTGCGCGACATCGCGCATACGACCAAGCTCAGTCACGAGCAGGTGCGCAGGATCCTGATCAAGCGGGGCGTGCAGATCCGAGGTCGGGGACGCACACCAACCGTGCGGACCATCAAGGACAAGCCGGATGCCTGACGACTCCACGGACGAACCGTCCGGTGCCCAGTTGCCTCATGGTTTGAACTTCACCCTCGCCGTCATGCGCCTGCGCGTGCAGGAAGCATGGCCGCGCCTCACGGTGGACGAGCGGATCAAGGCAACGAACTGCTTGGACCGCATGGAAACCGAGGTCGATTTCTTTGCCGAGGCCGCGGCCCAGACACGGGCACTCGACAAGAACTGATCAGCCCTCCACCTGCGGCCCCACTCGGCCCGTCCATAAGCCTGTCCCAGTCGGCGTAGGCGGCGCTGTAGACCTCTTCCAGCCGCGCGCGGAACTGGCGAACAGCCGCAACGTAGCCGGCGCCCAGGCGGGCGCTGACGGCCGCGAGAGACACGCTGAGGGCGGCGTCCGGGTCGGTCACCGCTTCCACCCCGGAAGCCAGTACACGCGGTAGCTGGACTCGCCTTGACCCACCAGCTCGCTGATGACCTGACCGTGGTGTTCAATCCACACGAGATGCCCGTACACGTCGTCACGGTCACGGCCGAGCTTCTCGGAGATCACGTCTATCGACGCACCGTCCGCCTCGCTGGCGATCGCGCCGAGGATCTCGCACTCGCGACGCGCGACCCGACGGGCACGACGTGCGCTCACCGCGCCTTACCGCCCCCGCGGAGCCGTCCCAACAACTCCCGCCCGACCGCGACATCGCACGGCCTCAGCTCGGACCCGCCGTGCGCCTTGCAGGCGCCGTGGTGGTTCAACTCGCACGGCTGATCCTCATGGTCGACGAAGTGACCGAGCAGCGCCGTCGCCTCGGCCAGCTGAGCGCGAAGCCGCCGCACCTTGCTGTCGAGATTGTTGGCGTTCTCGCACAGGGCTTCGCTCGCGCCAAACGAAACCTCCAGGTGCGCACGCAACCGCTCCACATCGGCCTCAGCTTCCTCAGCCCGCGTCTTCGCGTCCTGGTACCGGTCGGCCACGTCCTTGCAGGCCGCGTTCCGCCAGTTGATCGGCACCGTCGCCAGGTAGCTGTCGCGTATGTCGTTCGGGTCGGTGACGGCGCCGTGGCTGGCCAGGATGGGCCACAGCTCCTCGTTGCTGCCGGTGCCGGCGTAGGCGTCGCTGGCGCTGATCGGCTTCGTCTTCTCGTTCATGACGCTCCTTCCGTAACGCCGATTGCGGCAGCTTCACTCGCCGCCCGCCCGGCATCGGTGATCTCGTACACGCTCTTCAACTCCGACCACCGGTGGCTCCGCACGCACCGCAGAAGCCCCCTGTCGGCCAGCACGGCGGCTTCGGCCGCAATCTCCTTGTTGCGGTCCACCCACGCCATCTCCGCGCGCCAGTGACGCCACGGGCGCCACCACGATGTCTCCGGCGGCGACGACAGCACCACCACAAGCAAGCCCAACACCTCGGGACCATCGGAGGCGGCGAACAGGGCCAGCAGATCGATCCGGTCGTCAGTCAGCTCAGGCATCAGCAGCCTCGGCATTCGCTCGGCAGGTGCACGTCGCCACGGCACTGGTCGCCGTTGTACGGCCGGTGAACACAAGCATGAACCAGGCCTGCACCCGCCATGCGATCGATCTTCGCGAACAGCAGGCCACGTGGAACGTCCGGCATCAACCGGTCGAACGCCGGCAGCACGTCCCACCACATTCGCCAGCTACCGCCGCGGGCCTCCCGGGCAGTGTTGGCAATGGCCTGGATCACCAGATCGTTCGGAATGTCCTTGCACTGCATCCGCCCGCGCTTTACGTCGCCCTCCGTTCTCCACCCGGCCGGCAGTTGCTTGTCGCAGCCGGTACATAGCCACGCCACAAGATCGCCGGTCGTAGTCTCGCGGCAGGCCACAGTGCTCGGATGTCCGCATGTGGCGCCTCGGGTTTTCGCTGTTCCCCGATGCAGCCAGAACTCCCGCTCTGTGTGGCTTCGCCAGCTCGAAAGAAGTAGGTCCTCAGTCGGCGCCTCGAACCGCCATCCGCAGCTACACCGAGCCGTACAGGCGCCAGTGCCGGCCGCTTTGGTGCGTCCCAGCCGAGCCTTGGGTTTCCTCATCTGCTTACACATCAGCCATCTCCCCCACGATCAGCCGCAGCCTCGGATACCGCGGTGCCGCCCCGCCGCTGACCACGCCAGGCCAGTCGTCCGCCGCGATCCCGTACTCCGGCACCGTCCATCCCGGCCGCATCTCCGCGTACACCCGCGCCCAGTCGGCCTTGAAGTAGCACGGCAGCAGGCCGCCGACGTTCGGTATCGGCTCCGGCGCCTCAGGTGCGGCAGCAAGCTGCGTCTTCACCCGCTCGTACTGGTCCCGGTGCCGCCCGCAAAAGTCATGGCCGATGTGCCAGCCGGTCAGCGGGTCGCGCTCGATGAGGTGGAAGTCCAGCTTCGCCGGGGCGTCGCAGGTGTTAGACGACTCTGGTGCGAGCTTCGAGATCGCGGCGGCGGACGCTTCGCTGTGGACCACCGTGAATCGGCACTCCCCCGCGTGCGGATGCTTGATCAGGCACGTCGGCGACACGATCCCGTTGCCGGTGTTGCGCGGCCGGTACGGGCGGACTCGGGGCGCCTCACAGAACCGGTCGCCCCATGTGTTCGGCGGCACGTACCGGGGGGCGTCATCGGCCACCAGAGCCTTGTAGCGGGGCTGTCGTCGGCGCCGCTCGTCCGGGCCGAGCATAACCCGCAGTTGCCGCCACAGGTATGAGCCACGCTCGCAGTTCGGGAGCGTGCCGTAGTCGGGGTCGCGGCCCAGGATCCACGCGATCGCCAGCAGCAGCTCGCGGGTGCCGGAATTGCAGCGCTTGTCGCGCCAGATGCGGGTGGTGAGGTCGTCGTGGGAACGCAGGCGGGGCAGGTCGTCAGGCATCGTCGCCCTCCCCGCTCGTCGCCATCTGCTGCATCCGCTCGATCTGGGCCCGCAGGCAGAGCTGAAAGTGCGGCTCCTGTACGCGCTTCTTGATGTGCTCGGCAATCGCGGTACGAACGGCTTCGGCCACTGGGACGTCATCCACGGCGCAGACGAGATCAAGTTCTTCGGCCAGGTCCGCGGGCAGGCGAAGCGTCATTGCCCTGTCGCTCACTGCTCAGCCCTCCACGCCAACAGATCCGCCGCCGTCATCCCGCTCACCTTCACCAGCGGCGCCTGCTCGGCCGCCACCCGCAGCGCCGTCTCCAGATCGAAACGGTGTGTAGCGAGCCACTCGTCGTCGGACTGGTCGCCCCGTAGATCCCAAGTCCCGTCATGGCTGAGGTGCCAGAGGCCACGGAAGATCACAGCCCACTGCCTGTCCAGCGGGCGCGGCTCGCCGTCGATAGTGACGCCGCCGCGGAACTCAACCGCAATCTCCCAGGAGTTGCCATCAACCGGGTCGTCCGGCAGGCAACTGACGGAGTACGTGGTGGCGCGGGCGTGGACGGTGGTGCCGTCCGCCGTGAACGGCAGGGTTGAGGTCTGCTCAGGCATCGTCGCTTCCTTCGCTGTGTACCGACGATTGCGCAAGTTCGGCCAGCTCGGCGTCGGTCATGAGCAGCACACCGGCGCGGGCCATGTCCGCCTGCGAAAACACGTGGTTGCCGAAGCGGGTCACGTACAGCGCCAACATGGCGTTGAGATCAGCCGCCTTGGCCTCGGCCTTCTCCGCGCGCTCCCGCAGCCCGTTCAGCTCCTGCTCGCGGAAGTACTCGATCGCGTCGTCGTGGTCGTGGTCGCAGTCGCCGGGTTCCTCGCACTGCTTGTACTTGGCGATCGCACGCTCAATGCCGGACAGTTCCCACCACGGCGTCGGCTCGGCAATCACCGGTTCATCCGTATCATCGGGCCCGTCATCGTAGGTGCCCGCGCAGACCTCGCACTCGACGTCAACCGCGTTCCAGCCGCGGCGGCCGTCGTCGAGCCACTCTGCCGAGCCGCACTCCGGGCAGTGGGTGAGTGCGGACGTCTCGGGGCTGCCTGCGCCGATGATGGTCGGCTGCTCATCCGTCAGGCTCTCCGACACCAGCGCCGCGTCCACCGCGTAGCCCTCGCCGACCAGCTCGGGCAGCAGCTCGTCCCTGATGTACGCCCAGCCGCCGGGATACGAGTCGGCCTGGTCCGGGCAGTGGTCGAAGCCGACGCCTTCGCCGTGCCAGACGTGCACGTCCTCGCCGTTCTCCCACAGGCGGATCATCGCCTGGCCTCGCGTGGGGTGGGTCAGCACCCACTCGCCCAGAATTTCGCGGCCGTCGAGGACCGCCACGGCGTCTTCGTTCTCGTAGACGTGGTTCGCGTCGTTGTAGGTGTGCCAGGGGGCCATGTCAGTTCTCCTTGATGATGGTGGTGAGCTTCCGCTGGTTCCGTGTCTTCCGCCGCGCCGCCGCACAGGTTGTGCACAAGACCAGCACCAACCACGGCCGGACCGCATGACGACCGAGCGGGCGGTGGAACAGCAGCCCTTCCGTTGCACGGCAGCTGTGGCACCGGCCGCGGTCGCGCCGCCACACGATGCGCTGCGTCTCCTCGGAAATGCCCCGGAACTCCCCACTCGGGAAAGCATCCGCACGGGCCTCGTTGCACACCCTGTGGGCCAGCCGCAGGTTGTGGCGTGACCTGGCACCGCCCAGGCTCGCAGGGATCACATGGTCCCGGGTGGCCTCGCCAGAGTTCACGACAACACCGCACAGCCCGCACACGCCGCCGTCGCGTATCACAAAACGCTCGATGGGCTGATCCTTCAGGCTCACCGCACACCCCGCAGCACCACGTACTGCTGGCCCGTCGCCGAAGCCTTGTGCCGCTTCGCATCCGCACGCCGCTGATCCCGTGTCGTGCCCGCGCCGGCCTGGCGGGCAGCAGCCTCATCGGCCTCGCCTGCCGGAACATCGAACAGCTTCGCCAGCTCCCCGATTAGTACCCGAACGTCATCGCCCGGGATGTGCCAGGTGTTGCTCGGCGCGTGGAACACGATCGCCTTGCCGATACGGCGGAACGACTCCAACGCGGCATCGCGGTGCCGGTCGCGTTCGGCCCGGATCTGCTCGGCGCAGTTGGCTTCGACGCGCCGCACCTCCTCGGCCGCCAGATCCGCGACGGCGCCAGTCAGCTGTGCCGACAGCTTCTCGACCGTCGCCTTCAGTGCGGACACCTCAACCGCGTGCTGCTTGCGTTCGTCGTCCAGGTCCTGCTTCAGGTGCTCGGCGCGCAGCCCGGCGTTCTCGGCACGGTTCTGCGCGGACTTCACCGCGTACTTTCCGCGAGCCATGGCTCCTCCTTCAGTCAATGGTGCCTTGCGTTCGGGGTGCTGGGGCTGGGCGTTAAAACTGAGCGCGACAGCAGGTCAGAACAGCGTCTTGTCGTCGGCCACGACCACCGAAGCGGGCCGTTCCCCACCGGACGTGCACCAGCAGTCGTCCGCGTAGCCGCGGCCAGCGCTGTGCCACGTCTCGCCGCCGCGGTGCCGCATCCACTCCCCCAGCGCGTCCATCGGGCCCGCGCAGCCCACTCCAAGAGAGCACTCGTTGGAGCCGTCAAAGTGGTGAACGACCAGCCCGACACAGTGCAGCTTCCCCCGCCGGCCCGGCTCGGCCACAGCCCACTTCTTGTCGTAGTCGAACGCCGCACCGAAGCATTGCCGCCGGGTGTGAAACACCGCGGAGTTGTTCCCGAGGTCCGGGCGGATCAGGTTCTCGCCCTCGAAACGGATCGAACCCTGACGCGGCCTAATCTGCTCGCGGCAGGCATGGCAGGCGCCGGGCAGGATCTGCATCGCCTCGTTCATCTTCGCCGTTGCGTGCTCCACCACCGCATCGGTGTGGACGTCCCTACACGGCGGCAGCTCCCCGCACAGCCGGCACACGGCGTAGTGCTCCGGCAGCACCGTCCAGTACTGCGACCCGGCAGCCTCGCAGTGGAACTCCCGCTTCGAGTTCGGCTTGTCCTCCTCGGTCAGCACCAACACGAACGGCCGGTGCCACCACGTTTCCGGGTCCGGCTGGCCGGACTTCTCCCACGCGGCCAGGTACTCCTCGCCCCAGTTGACGTGCGGGCGCGGCTTGATCTCGCGGATCCGGTACGGGCGGCGTTTCGCGACGATGATGTCGCCGGGCTGAAGCTTGTCGGTGTAGGTGCTGCGGTGCTCGCCGCTGTAGTACCAGCGGGACGGGTCGGTGGTGAACGGCACGGCTAGGCCTCCTGGCCGACTGCGGACTGAACAGCCATGGCAAGATCGCCAACACCGTAGGTTTCATCACGGAACTCATGGAAGTCTCCAGGCTCGGCATATGGCGGCACCACACCAGCCGGCCCAGTTCCCCACCAATCCCGACCCCACCAAAGCGGCGGCCGAGGCGACTTCAGCACCCATTCCAGTCGGCGCCGGTCAATGGGGATTGTCGAGCCAATACCCCACCGAGGCCAGTCCGTGCCTCGGTAGGCAGCAACGAACGCCTCGAAGTACCGCTCCTCGGCCTTGATGAGCGTGGTCCTGTCCCACTCCCCGGGTGCCCACCGGAACTTCATCACGTGCGGGTCGTCGTCGTAGGCATCGAACATCTCGGGCTGGGCTATGCGAAGAACCGCAAGCCGACCTTCGACCGCATCGTCATCCAGGCACTTCACGGCGTTTGCAATCAGCACCCGGTTGCGCAGCCGGTCCATCTCAACCGGGCGCCCCGACAGCTTGATCTTGCGCCACGGAACGCCATCGATGTTGAACACCGGGAACTCGGTAAGGATCGCGTTGTACTCCTCCATCTCAAACGAGCCAAGTGGGAACTCCCGTTGGATGGTGACGTTTTCAACCAGCGGCCACCACGGCTTCGTCGCTTCGTGAGTTTCCAGCCGGACGCCGGTCTGAACGGATCGTCCGACGTACAGCAGGACGCCGTGTGGTCCATACAGGCGGTAGACCTCTTCACGACCTACGGGCCATCGCATTGGCAGCGGGTACTCGGATGCGACATCGGCCCAGACGGGCTCGGGCAGCGAATCCAGGCTGAGCAGCGTGTAGTCCCGTTTCGGTTCGGGAAACAGTGCCGGCCCGGGATCGGGCGCGGGTTCGTAGTCAGAATCGAGGTCGAACATAGCGCTCCTTCGGTTAGGCCGCGCCGGCCCACGACGGCGGCCGATCGGGGCGGTTCAGGGTGTTAAGCGGATCAACCAGGATGTCCTCCCAGTCAGAGTTCTTCGACGACAGGCGCAGCGCCTTCTCGTACACCATGCGCGCATGCTTTGGCGTCGGCGGAGCCTCGTAGTCGTCGTACTCGCTCTTGATCCGCGGCAAGCCGTAGTGCTCGCACATGGCGTTGTGTGCCCAGCGCCACATTCGAGGCTTGGTGTTGAAAAGCTCCTCGATGACGCCGGTTACAGCCTCGTCGCTGAGGTGCCAGACCAGTTCGATGTACCGGTTGCAGGCAAGACGACGGTCCACAGCGGCGGTCCGTCGTTCGAGGTCGTTCGAATCTTCTTCAACAACAATCAGTTGTGTCGGCGCCGCGCCAGCGGTGCCCCCGCCGGAGGCGCCGCCTGCCGCAGCTGCCGTTCCGTCGTTGATCGCTTCTGACCCAAAACTCTTCGGTTGCGGCGAAGCCGCAACCCGCACAGTGTTCTCGTCTGTCTTGGAGTCAGTCTTTCTGTCAGTTTCTTCTGTCTGTCTTATAGAAGACGCCCGATCCACCGACGTCCGGTCAGCCGACGCCCGGTTACCCGACGCCTGGTCTACCGACGCCCGGTCTGCCGTACCTCGGTGCGAGCTGGGCTTTTGCTTTGCGTTGAGATGGGCGTTCTCCTCCAACCAGGCGTCCGCCAAAGACCTGGCAACTTCCGGCGTGTTGCCTGCGAACGAAGCAGTCAGCATCCGTCCGCCGGTCCCCCGGTACACCAGGTGGATCACGTAGCCGGCATCCTCAAGCTCCCGCATTGCCTTGCGCGTGGCTTCGCGACCCTCACGCCCGAGCTTGGCGAGCTTGTCGGCGTTCATGTCCCAGCCCGGCGGGTAGCTGAGCAACTCCACCAGAGTCCCCAGCGCGCGGCGCGAGATACGAACGTCGCGAGACGTGGAGTGCACGGCGGGGCCCCAGCCAACGCCCTCGGGAATGGGTGAGGCCGTGATCACCGGTTCCTCCCCATAGGGGCGGTGATATGGGCTATTGTGTAGAGACGCGTCACGCGAACTCCTTGCTTGTGATGGGGCGGGAGAGCTTCACGGCGAGCTGCGAACTCGCCGTTCCGAGACCGGGCCTTCGGGCCCGGTTTTGGCGTTTGTGTACTGATATATCTTAGCGACTTCGGCAGCCCTTCATGTCCTAAACCACCGACTCTGACCTGCCCCGGAGCGCCTTTGCGACCCCTTGACCATCGCCCGTCCCCCACCCAGCGAATCCGAGAACTGATCAGCAACGATCCGGACACGCCCAGTGACGCCCCCGGCGGCCGTTCATAAGCTGATCGCCTGACGTGCCACCGGCACACCGCCCGAGGGGGAACCACATGGCCGACGCCTACAACGTGGCGAGATTCAACGACCAAGCCGTGGTCTTGAAGCGCACCGGAGTCCACCTCGGACCGGCCGAGGTCGTGGTGCTGCGGACGCAGATCTCCGCAGTGAGCCGCCAGCTCGGCCGTGTCACCGTTGCCACCACCGACGGCCGCCGGTACGTGGTGAACCGCGGCTTGTCCGGCAAGCAGCGGGCCCAGGTGAAGCAGGCGTTCGGGCTGTAGCTCGTTCTTCACCTTCTCGTTCTGCACGACACACACGCCCTGGGGGGATCCGTGCGCACATCCGTTCTTGCCGTTGCAGGTGCCGTATTGCTGCTGGCTGGCTGTTCCAGCAGCACCAGCAGCCCCGCCGCAGCGCCGACCAGTCAGGCCGCGGTCGACGACACCAGCAGTTCGCAGCCGCCGGCCACATGCAACCTGAAGTCGCAAGGCGACATCATCGAACGCGTGATCGTTCCGGGCCAGCCCGCGACGGCACAGCAACTCGGCGGGGTGAACTTGCAGAACTGCACGCTCGCGTTCAGCAACCTCGCGGCGGAGACCTCGAAGGACCCGGGGTTCTGCACGCAGGCAGCTTGGCTGGCCGACAATCCGGGTTACGACGTCAACGCCGTTCCCGCGGCGCCGCTGAAGCGGGTTCAGGCGCAGGCAGGGGCGGCTTGTGGCTAGGGCCGGGATCCCGTCCGTTGCCGGCGCACAGAAGCTGGACTTCACCAGCAGCTCGTGCAGAAAAGTGCACCCACCAAAGCACCAGGTGATGCTGACAGATGTGGCGTGGCGTCGTAACGTTGGACGCATGTCAGCCCAGCCGATCCACAGTCCGAAGGTGATGTCTGTACCTGCAGCCACGCCGGCTGCGATCCGGGCAGTGCTGGTCAACGCTGCTGAACCAGGATTGCTTGAGCGGTTCAATTCGGCCCTTGACCGGGCGGTTGCCGAAGCCAAGGAGTCCGACAGTCTCGCCCCGCTGAACGAAATGCTGAAGCGCTGGCGACTTGAGGCCGCGGTCTGGTGTGACCCGGTGAAGCACAGGGCTTTCCTGGCGAAGTGGGACGACTACGCCCGCAACGGCGTCCCGGACAGTGAGCGAGCCGACCCAAACGAGGTGCTGGCGATCCTTGAAGCAAAGGGCGCCTCGAAGGTTCAGTTGGACAAGCTTCGGTCCGTGATGGTGTTTCGCTGACCTGCGGTGTACAACTCTGAGTTCAGCCCCGCCGCCCAGGCGCAGCTGATTTTGATCCCCTACGAGGCGATTGATGATCTGGTAGAGACGGTCGTGTTGGTCAGCGCCGACCCATGGAACTTCCAGCGACGGCCGGACGAGTCGACGGACTCGCACCACGTGCAGCGCATCGTCTCCTTTGCTGAAGGCCGCGGCTTCATTACCTTCGTGATCCTGGAGCATCTTGCCGAGGTCCACGTCACCCAGATCACGTGGCTGGGGTGACTCGACCAGCGGCGAGGTACCGCTGGCTGGATGCCGCATTCGGCCCTGCCACCTGGCAACCTGTACAGCGGTCTTGCTAACCTCTCTACATAGGTTGTTGATCTTATGCATAGAGGTGGGAGTGGTTCGGTGGCCGAGGGGCCGAGGTACCGGCAGCTTGCGGAAGACCTCCGCAGCAAGATCCTTGCTGGCGAATACGCTGTTGGCGCCAAGCTCCCTAGTGAGTCCGACCTTATTGACCAGTGGGACCTGTCCCGCGGCATGGTTCGGCGCGCTTTGGCGCTGCTTGACGCTGAAGGTCTTACCGAGTCCCGCAAGGGCAGTGGTGTTTTCGTGCGCGATGTACGCGAGTACCAGCGGCTTCGCGACTTCAAGCCGATCGTCCGCGTTGAGACGACCCGCGGTTCCGCATGGAAGCACAGCAAGTCGATGTGGGAGTACGACATTGAAGGTCGCGAATTCGCGAGCGATCAGCTGAAGATCGGCTACGCGGATCCGCCAGAGCGCGTTGCAAGGGTTCTTGATACCGCCGACGCCGGCATGCGATCGCGGCGTTACCTCGTCGATGGGCAGGCCGCCTTGCTTGCCGATTCCTACCTGCCCGCCGACATCGTTCGTGGTAGTCGAATCATGGAGCCCGATACAGGTCCAGGCGGAACCTATGGACGCCTTCGCGACCTGGGCTTTGAAGTTGCGGCCTTTAGCATGCAGGTCTGGTCCCGCGAAGCTACGGACGTCGAGAGCGAGCGTCTTGAGCTGCACCGAGTGCCCTACGTGCTCTGCGCCGCACGGACAGCCTTTACAGACACCGGCCGTGTTACCGAGGTAAACGAGATGGTTATGAACCCCACCATGTTCGTTCTCCAATTCGACTGGGACGCCTAGCACCTGCGCTTCACCCCTTCAGGCCCTGCTTCGGTTCGCCGGAGCAGGGCTTTTGCATGCCCGGCGGCGTGTACGAGTTTCAAGATCTATTAACCAGATCGCTTGACTTGTACTGCATAGGTTAGCGATGCTGTGGGAGAAGCACCACCCGCCAACCGGACGAGATGCAGGACTTGCAGGAGAAGCCCATGGCACGCACACCGCGCCCCATCGAGGGCCTCGACGAACCGCACTACCGAGTCAGCGAGATCGCATTCGCTCTCGGCGTCGCGGACACCACCGTCCTGCGCTGGATCCACGGCGAGAAGCTCTACGCCTGGCGCAGCGACACGAACAACGGAATGTTCCTGGTCCCCCGCAGCTCCCTCGCCAACGCGAGGCTCCTGAGGGACAGCGCCAACCACAACAGCGACCCCGAGCCCGCACACGCCGTGCCGGCCGCGGCCTAGACCTCCCCAACGACGAGGGGCCAACGCTGATGACCACGCTTCTCGCGCCGCAGACCGCGACGCCGCACCCCGAGTGGTGCAGGGCGCACGACGACGAACCGAACGTCTGTCGCGGCCCCAACATCCACCTCGACTTCACCACCGATGGCCGCAGCTCCGGCACGACCGCCTGGGCGACCCTCGGTATCGGCTACTGCCCCGAGGAAGGCGCGGACGTGTTCGTCGACCTACCCAACATGGGCGCGGCGTACCTATCCGTGGAAGACGCGGAGCGGCTCGGCACGGCGCTGCTGGCGCTGGTTGCCACGGTTAAGCGTGGAGGCGTGCGATGACCGCCATCCACACCTTCCGCGACGGCGACCGCGTCAGCTTCTTCACCAACGGCGGACGCACCCTCGCCACCGGCACTATCACCGCCCTGTGGACCGACCCCGACGGCATCGACGTCGCGACGGTCGAGGTCAACCCGGACCCGTTCGTCCTGTCCGCGATCCCGTCGCAGGTGGACGTTGCGAAGCTGACGCTCGTGCGGGGTGCGTCGTGAACGCCCGCATCGTCACCGCCTCCGCGACCGCACCGGCAAACGCGGCCCTCATGGCCACGCTGATCGGCGCCAACGGGCAGCAGGCCGCCACGTTCAACGACCGCGTTCGCGCCGCCATCGCGGCCAAGCAATCCGCAGAAACGCGGAACGTTACCAAGGCGGGTGCGTAATGGGCGTTATGGACGCAACCACGAACCTGACCGCCGCCGCCGTGTTCGCAGTGTCTTCCGCGGCGTTGTACGCCGCACACGAGTTCGGCGATCACTGGATCCAGACCCACACCCAGGCCTTGACTAAGGGCGGCGCAGGCTGGGGAGCCCGTGCCGCATGTGCCAAGCACGTGGCGACGCTGACCGTGACAAAGCTCGCCGCGCTCCTGGCGGCGTTCGCTGTGACGGGCCTGCCGATCCGACCCGGCTGGTGGGTCGCCGCTATCGGCGTTGACGCCGCCTCGCACTACTGGGCCGACCGGCGCAGCACCCTGCGGTGGCTGGCCGGCCGGGTCGGCAAGGGCGGCTTCTTCAACCTGGGCGCACCGCGCGAAGGCCACGGCGACCAGCCTCACCTCGGTACCGGGGCGTATGCCCTGGACCAGAGTTGGCACCTCCTGTGGCTGTTCGTCACCGCCCTGCTCATGGCGGCAGGTGCGCGATGACGGACCTGTGGATCCTGACCGGCTTCGCCGCACTGATGGCCGCGTGTGTCGCGCTGGTCTACGCCGTGGCCGTGGTCGCGTCCGGGCACGCCGCCCGCACCACCGCCGCCCGTGAGGCGTTCGCCGACACGCACGGACTGCCGACGGCACCCGCTGTCGCGCCGCCCGCGTACTCGACCCGCCCCGCCCCCATCGACCTGAACCAGCTGCGCGCGATTCTCGCGGAAGGAGTCGAACGGTGAGCAAATTCCAGCCCGACGACCGCGTCACCGTCACCTGGGTGTTCGGCAACGCCCAGGAGCAGACCACGCAGCAGGCGCAGGCGACGGTCGTGTTTTCCGCATACGGCACCGGCCCTTTCAACGCCGAGCCCGCCGACGGCTACGCGGTCGTGTTCGACGACAAGCCCGACACGCGGGTCTTCGTGGCCGCAGGCTTTCTCACCCTGGCTGAGGCGTCGGCCGATGAGGCGGGTGAGTCGTGATGACCGCCTTCAACCCTGAAGACCGCGTCGTCTATACCCGCGCCAGCTTGGCCCGCGTCGGCACCGTCCGTGAGTACGTCGGCGCCGGCAACGGCCACGACTACATCATCGACTGCGCCGACGGCGTCGCCTGGTTCGCTGCCGAGGACGCGCTGACGATTCTGCCGCACGGCACGCCGCTGTTCGCAGACGGCGACAAGGTCCGTGTCCGCCCGGACGCGCCCGAGCACCCGGGCGCCGGCGGTGTCGTCGCCGGCATGGAGTTCCACGGCCACATGTTCGGGTATTGGCTGGTGCTGCGCGTCACCGGGAATAGCGTGTGGATCCCCGCCGAAGCCCTCACCGCGGCCCGCAAGCCGGTCACCGCCGAGAACATTCTCGCGATCATCCCGGGCACGGACCGCACCACCGTGGCCGTCATCCACGACCCAAACCACAACTGCCTGGACGTGGCCTGCTCCCGCTGCGGCCGGTTCCACGTGCTCGTGTACAGCCCCGCCGCCACCATCCGCGACCTGACCCGCGGCCGGGCCGACGTCACCGGGCTCGCCACCGTCCACGCCGAGAACTGCGCGGTGACCCAGTGAACGAGCACACCGACCGGATTGCCCGTCACGCCGCCGCCGTCAAAGGGCTGACTGCACTGCGGGACTGGATCGAGTACGACGCGACCCTGCCCGTGTGGGACTACCTGCCGGTCATCATCAAGGCCGGAAGCGCTGAGGACGTGGCCCGTATCGCCGAAACCCACGACATGCCCGGCCCGCACACCGCCTCCGACGGCACCGTCTGGGCGTTCCAAGCGTTCGGCGCCGGCGTCACCTGGCAGATACAGGCCCCGCCGCGGTGCGCCGCTGTCTCCACCGCCGAACAACGCGCCCACGCCTGGGCCCGCCAGAACGGCCGCCTCATCGTGCCCGTTACCGACACCCTCGACAGGGGCTGATCCCCATGACCGTCGCCACCATGACCCGTCTGGACCACCCTGTGACCGACGCACCGAGCTTTGCCGACACCATCGTGCCCCGCGCCTTAACGTCCGTGGCCGAGGCCCGCGCATGGCTGGGCAAGACCCTCGCGCAGTGGGACGTGCACGGCGATACCGCCGAGAACGCGGTGCTGCTGGTGTCGGAAGTCGTCACTAACGCACTTGTGCACAACGCCGGCGTCGACGACGTCACCGTCACCGCCGCCTGGTGGCACGGGCACCTGCGGGTCACTGTTTCTGATCCTGACCTGGCCATCCCGGTTTCGGACTTGGCTGACGACGAGCACGGCCGCGGACTGCTGATCGTGTCCACGCTGGCGACCAGGTGGGGCGAGACCAAAACCCGCGCAGGCAAGATCGTCTGGTTTGAGCTGAATGTGGAGTGGTCGAGATGACCCAATCCATTACCGCAGGCGACGCCTACGACGCCGTACTGCTGGCCGGGCTGCGCGAGCACGTCTTCGACCTCGAAGACTACGACGCCGAAACCGCCGCACGGGAAGCCGCAGCGGAGATTCCGCAGCTTGGGAAGTTCGCGCGGCGATGGATCGCCACCCACAGCAACACCGGAGAGGAGACCCGGCCGTGATCAACTACGACAGCATCGAAGAAGCCATGGCGGCACGCCACGCCGCCCAACAGGCCCGCATCACCGCCGCCGCCGGACTCGACCACACGCCGCGCCCCGTGCCCGAGAACACCGCCCGCGCCCTGCTCGCCGCCACCGGCCACACCCACGCCGGCATCACCATCAGCGGCTGCGGCGACGACGACACTCTCGTCGCGATCGGCCACCACGACCCCGCCTCATTCATGGCCGCCGTCCACGCCATCACCGAAACCCACGACGACCCGCACGCCCTGTTCGACAGCCTGTACGGCGAGATCTACAACAGCGAACTCGACTTCGCCGACATGGCCGACTGGGGCGTCGAGGACGTGTGGCACGCCCACGTCGCAGTGATCAGGCACGGCCGTTACGACGGCGGCGCCGGAACCGCCGAGGCGGCCGACTGCCTGTGCATCACCCACACCTGGGCGATGCGCGAGGTCCCAGCCGGAACCGACGGCGCAATCGAAGTCACCATGTACCGGCCCGGCGTCGAGGAGCGTGCCGACTGGCGGTACGCCGACGTGTTCGGGCCGTACCGGGGCGAAGACGGAGAGGCGGGGCGGCCATGAACCCCCTCATGGTGGCGCAGTACCTCGGCGCCCGGATCTACTCCGCCGAACTCACCGCCGCCGCGTGGCTCGAACAGCGCCGTGCTGCACGCCGCATCATGCTCGGCTGGTACCACCGCGTCAGCGTCGCCAAGGTCGTCGTCGCTACTTCCGTTCTCAACGTGATCGCAGCCGTGCGTCCCGTTGCGGCGTTCGCCACCGTGCCGCTGGTTTTGGCTGGGATCGGCTACAGCCTGATTGCCGACAAGTCTCACGAGGTCCTCAACGAGGAAGACCGGCCCTGCCACCTGTGCCCGGCCCACAACGATGACGACGGCGATGCCGGTGGAGTGTGGCTCGGCTGGGATGGCGACCAGCCGCCGACCGCGCCGCCGCCCATGAGCGACCTGGACGACGACCGGATCCGGGCCATGGCAGGCGACCTCGACGCGCAGCACGCGGCGCTGATCGAGGAGGCGATGCAGTGAACCTTTTCCGCCGCCTCGACGCCGGCCCGAACCCGCTACACGAGGCCTACACCGCCACCACCAGCCGCACCGTGCAGGACGCGATCGGCGACACCCCGGCCGTCGTGGCACCGGACTGGATCCCGGTCGACACCAGCCAGTGGCAGCCGATCTTCACCGCCATGGCCCACCACGCCGAAAACCCCGGCGTCACCGACCACACCGACCACGCCCCGGCGAACCCGCTCGGGCACTGACCGACACGAGAGGACAACGACATGACCCTGACGCGGACCCCGCAACTGACCATCAGCAAGGAAAAGCCGGCCAACGCCGACAAGAACTTCCAGACCGAACGCGCCTCCGGCTACACCGGCCAGCTCGACCGCAACGGCGAGGAGCCCACCAAGACCAACACCGACTCGGAGACCCTCGCCTTCTACCAGCGCGCCGCCGCCTCGTTCGCGAAGCACAGCTGAACCACCAGCCCGGCACCCGCCGGGCCAGACGAAAGGAACCGGAACAATGTCCCGCTCACAGGCCCGCCAGCAAGCCGCCACCGAAGCGAAGAACCGCGCCGAGGCCCACCGCAAGGAAACCCAGGACGGCGTCGAGAACGCACGCCGCGGACCGTTCGGCCGCGTCGACCACGAGTTCATCCACGGCTGGACGCAGCAGCGCAAGGGCGACCAGGACTACCTCGACGAGCAGGCCCGTGAAACGGCCAAGGCTGCGAAGCGCCGCTGGTTCTGACGCTCGGCAAGCACCGGCCCGCTAGTCCTTCTGTCCGGGCCGTCCAAGTCAAGCCCGCCAGCCAGCCCAGGCGGCGCTGACCCACAAGCCCCGGCCGTCACACTCCGAGTCCCCAACCTCAGTGTGACGGCCGGGTTCCAGCAAGTCGAGAGGAGTACCACCGCCATGACCACTATCACCTGCGCCCTGCTGCTCCTCGGAGCCTGCGCCGCCGGCGCTGGAACCTTCGCGTTCCTCGCCTGCGCTACCACCGCGCCCGACACCGAAACCCTGCGCCTCACCCACCTATACGCACGCTACGGACGCCGCACCGCTGCATCTGGCCTCGGGCTGTGGCTGCTTACCTGGCCCGCTACCGGCGCCCCCTACGCACTGCTGCTGATCTTTGCCGCCGTCACCGCGACCGCCTCGTACATCACCCGAGGCGCGCCCGAACTGATCCGGAGAGCCACACCGTGAATTCGAACTTTGATACCCCCGGCGATCCGGATAAAGTGGACGCGAGGTTGGGGCCTCAGCAAAACCCGGCGGCCAGCACAAACCGCCGGGCTGCTGTGTCACACGCGATTTCAGGGATCGACGTGAACACCGCACAGCCTAAAGCCAGAAACCGCAATTCCAAGACCGCCGACGAGTCCAAGCAGCCCGACCGCGTCGAGCGCATCATCGTCGGCATCGTCCTGTTCGTCATGGCCGTCGTGCCGCTGCTGACGTTCCTGTTCTCGTTCGGCAACGTCGGCGACCTCGGCAAGAGCCTCGGCATCGACTGGCGCATCGCCTACCTCACCGGCCCCGCCGTCGACCTCACCGCCACCGGCATGATCGTCGCCGCGACATGGCTGTCGTACCGCGGCATGTCCGAGTCCGAACTGTGGCGCGTCCACGCACTGTCGATCATCTGCGCGCTGATCATGTTCGCGCTCAACTGCGGACCGTCGATCTACGTCCACCGGTACCAGCTCGCCGGCTTCTCCGCCGTCGGGCCGTTCCTTCTGATGGCGATGGGCTTCGTCGGGCCGTGGCTGCTACGGCAACTCACCGACACCCGGACGGCACCGGCAGCGGCACCGAAGCCCGCGGCACCGAAGAAGGCAGCAGCCGAACCCGCCCCGGCAGCGGCAACGGCGTTGGAGGAAGTGGCAACGGCAACCGCCGCGGCAATGCCTGCCGACGGCAGCGGCAATGAGCCCGCCCCGGCAGCGGCAAGCGGCAACGGCAAGCGGGACGGTGCGACGACAACGACCGACGGCAGCGGGCGCCCCTCTGCCACCGACTGGGCGAAGCTGGCATTGCCGCTGTGGCAGCGCTACTCCGACAAGCACGGCGAAGCACCCACGGCGCCGGTCCTTGCGAGCCTGCTCCGCAATGCCCACCCCGACCTCAAGATCCCCGGCTCTCCGCGGTCCGAACGGAACATCCGCGCCGCCGTCGAGAAGCTCCTGGAAGGCGGCGAAACCGAAGACGACAACCCGGCCGGCCGCGAGCCCAGCCACGCCGAGGTGTCCTTCTGATGACACGACATGACACCGACGAGATCGTCGTTTCACCGGATGACGGCCGGTGGGGCGGCCACCTCATGCCGGATCGGCTCAATTCCCAGATGGCTCCCGACATGCCCGACGAAGGCGGTCTCACCTGGCCTTCAGCTGTGTTCCCGGGCCAGCAGGGCGGCTACAACTACAACGATCTGAGCCGACACGGCCAGCTCACCCTCAACGCGCTCCTCGCCTCCGATCTGCCGCGGCCGACGTCCCGATCCGCCATCGCCGCATGGCCTGGTTGGACCCACGTCTGGCCCGGCGTCGCCATCGCATCCTGGTCCGGGCTCGGGTTCTGGGCCCACTCCGAACCACTGCACGCCCTCATGTCTGCCGGGTTCACCACCGCTGGCGCAGTATTCATGGCCTTCGGTGCGTTCGGAACCATGGCCGGCAATCTCGTGGCCCGCGATGCCGACGTCGAGCCCGCAGACCGTGGCGGCACCCGGACGCTGCTCGGCATCGGGGCGGCAGCGTTCTCCGGCGGAGCGGCAGTCGGCGCCGGGTTCTCCGGCATCGGCTGCATGCTCGCTGCCGGATCCGCTGCCGCCGTCTACGGCGGCAAGTGGGCGTGGCAGCAGTACGCCCGGCACCGGGCAGTGCGCGCAGTCATCGACTTCGCTGCCGCCTCCAACCCGGGCCCGATGCCGGGTGCCGGGATGTCGTTGCCGGTGATCCCGCCGTTCGCCCTGCCGGACAACCGCATGCCGTCGAACCCATATGAGCACCGGCTGCGGCAGGCACTGGAAGCCATGAAGATCAACGGCACGTGGTTTGGTTCGCCGATGAAGGTCGCCGAAGACACCTGGCGGCTCCCGTTCGAACTACCCGCCGGAACCCTCTCACCCGAACAGTTGGCGAAGAAGCACGAGGTGATCAAAAGCAACGCCCGCGCACGCCGTATCGAGATCGAACCCACCCACGGCGCCAAGGGTGTGATCACCGTCTACGACGGTCCCGACCGCACCGACGAGGACTACCCGTGGGACGGCGCCATGGCGACCACCGTCGAGAAGCCGTTCCTCAGCGCCATTGACGAAGCCGGCCGGAAAACCGAAACCGACTTCCGCGAACACAAGCTCATCACCGGCCGCACCCGCATGGGCAAGTCCGCGTATCTGCGCTACCTGATCGTGAAAACACTCGAATGCCCGATCGTGCGCATCGGCATCGACTGCAAAGACGGTGCTCCAGGCCTGGGAATGTTCGAGCCGGTGATGTACCGCCTCGCCACCGACCCGATTGACGGACTGCGAATCCAATACGGGGTAAAAGCAATCGCCGCCGGACGGGGCCGCCGCATGCGCGAGCGCGGCATCGACGAGTGGGACCTGGCCGAAGGACCGCGCATCGTGGTGATCATCGACGAGCTTGCCGAGCTGACACTGCGCTACCCGAAGCTGGCGCCCCCGATCCTGAAGTCGAACCTGGCGCTGGTCGCCGCATCGAAGGTCACCTACGCCGTTGCGACACAGGTCCCGTCCGGCCCGGTGTTCGGCCCCAACACCGACGCCCGGCACCAGTTCGGCGAGCACACGGCGTTCCGTGGCGAGAAGGAAGTCAGCCGCATGCAGTTCGGTGCCACCGCCGAGAAGGACGGCTTCCGAGTGGACCAGCTCGACGGCGTCGGGAAGTTCCTGGTGAAGTCGCTGACCTACCCCAGGCCCTACCATCGCAAGCCGCCGTTCGTGGATGTCGAAACCGCAGCCGACTACGTGGCTCGCTACGAAGGGCGCGTGGAGCGGCTGGACTCCATGGCTGCAGAAGACTTCGAGGCCGGCATGAACGCGTTCGACGAGGCAATCGCCGCCGGGCAGGATCCGCTGGAAATGTTCGACCCGCCGCCTTCCGGTGGCGGTGGCGGCTACCGCACGAGCCGCGTCGTTGACTCGGTGCAGGTCGAAGGGCGCCGCCCCGATCTGCGGCTCGTTACGACCTACCCGAACACCAACGAGGCAGTCGAGTTGAAGCACCTCGCTCTGTGGAACCTGCTAGGCGAGTACGGCAGCGAAGGCGCCACCGCGATGGAGCTGGCCGCGAAGCAGCTTGACGGGTTCACCTCCGAGTCGAACGTCCGCACCCGGCTGCGCGCGTGGAACGACCGTGGGTTCATCACCTCGGTGAAGGACGGTCGGGCTGAGCGCTGGTGGCGCATCGACATGGTTGACGAACCCGTCAGGAAGGATGCCTAATGGCCGCCCGCAAGAAGGGCAGCCACAAGCCCGGCCTGTTGTGGCGCGTCCTGTTCGGCCACAACGGCCCGACGAAGGGCGAGCTGAAGAAGCTGCTCGGGCTCACGTTCAGCAAGACCTTCCCGGTGAAGGAACGAGACGGGCTGACCGGGCGCGTCCGGACCCGCTACATGCGTATCGAGGCCGACGGACGCGTGGTGGAGACGAAGGCCCCGCAGAAGAAGAAGCACACACGGCCAAAGAAGACCGTTGGCTACCGCACAGCCTCTCAGCCTTCGAAGCCGTCCCAGGCATCGAAGCCCGGCACCACGAGACGCCGAAGTACAGCTTCCGCGCCATCGGCGCGGCAGCCTAAAGCAGAGCCGATCAGAGAGCGGTTCCTGCAGAACCCCGACGGCACCTTCGCCGGTTCGGAGTCAGCTAACCCGGAGCGGCGGCTACGCAAAGCCGAGGCGGAGTATCAGAAGGCGCTGCGGAACGCTCAGGCCGCCGGTCGTCGCGCCGACCGCCACGCCGAGGAGCTGCTGGGCTGGCGGAAATCAAGCTCCCGAAGCAGGAAACAGTCCTAGCAAGCCACCTCAGCGCGTAAGGCAACAGGAAACCCCTGCAAATTATAGCGATCTATCGCGCATCGCAGCATACTGATTCTCAGAGCACAAAGAAGGGCCGGCCGCCCTGCCAGGCGACCGACCCAATCCCCCAACGGACTACACCCGTAGGAGACACCACCATGATGTCGAACCCGACCCTGCCCGTCGACACCGACATGATCCGCACCGTCATCACCACCGCCGGCGTCCTGCACGGTCCGCTGCCTGAGTGCACCGCCCCGACGATCCTGGTCGACCTGCGCACCGCGCTGCGGAACCCCGCCGACGACCCCGGCATGATCAAGCTGACCGGGCTCGACGCGAAAGTCCGCGACCACGTCCTGAACACGCCCGGCGCCCAGCAGATCATCGACGACACCGTCGGCCGGATCCTCGCCGCCTACACCTGGACCCGCACCACCGGCCACCGCCAGGACGCGCTGATCATCTGCATGGGCGGACGGCACCGCTCCGTCGCCATCGCCGAGGAGATCGCCCGGCGGCTCCGCGCGCAGGGCCACGGCGCCGACGTCGAACACCGCGACATCGGCAAGCCCGTGCAGCCGTCGTCGAAGAACACCGAGGACGGCCCTGTCTGACAGGTGGGTGTCGGCGGCGAACATCGAACTCGCCGCCGGCGCCGACCGATCGGGCAAGCCGACTCGGCACCGAAGCAGAAAGGCACCACCATGGCCAGGAACAAGAACATGAGCGACGCCGACGCATTCGGCAAGCTCACCGAGGACGAGCAGAGCAAGGCGCTGTGGCTCGCGGGCAGAGCCGAAGCCGGCGCCCTCGGCATCAAATACCACGAGAAGCGCGGCCAGTCCTTCCAGGCCGACGACTGCCGCAAGCAGCTCGACGAAGGCCTGGACGGCTGGAACGACATGATGAAGCGGGGACGCCAGCGCGGCTAGCCCGCCGTATCCGTCCACGAAAAGGAGGAAGCCGTGCCAGACAGAACACCCAACTCTGCACGCGGACAAGACCCGAAGAACAACGAGAAGCAGAACGAGAAGCAGCCCGACCTGTTGGCCGGCAACGAACGGCTACGTAAGACGCGTTAGCCGACCCGGCGCAAACGAAAGGCCCGCACCATCGCATGGTGCGGGCCTTTACACGCCCTGCCCTTACACTCGGTGAAACCGCGTAACCAGCACGGGCCGCCATCCACCACTGGCAACACGCGACTCACAACCACCGCACCCCAAAGAGTAGACGATCACTCGGGAGTCGCGGTGAACAAAGACCCCTTCGCCTGTGCAGGCCCCTGCAACATCAGCTGGCGCCGAGCCGAAGCCGAAAGCACCAAAACCCAGATTCCACACGACATCCGCCCCTGGTACGGCAACCCCTACTGGTGCGACCACTGCCGATTCCGCGTTCTAACCGCGCTCGACGGACTCCCCGAGCTCGTTGCCGCCATCCACCTGGAAGCACTAAATGCCACACCCAAAACCACGACCACCGAACGCGTCACCACCTCCTCGGCGCCTGCGTGGCCAGGACAGTCCGCCCGGTTGATGACCGACCTCATTGTTGGCGGCGTCGCCGACATCGAAGACGCGATGCGCTCTTTGCGGGGCTGGTCTGACCGCGCCGCAACGTTCGAGCCGATCATCCTCAACCGCGCCATTGACGTACTCGTCGTGTCCGTTGACTGGCTACTGATTTCGCATCCGGACGCCACCGACCCCGACATTTCCCCCGGCACCGCCATTCTGGACTGGCACCGCAAGGCCATGAAGTTCACCGGTCGGGACAAGCTCGTCCACAAATACCCGGTGCGCTGCCCCAGCTGTGACCTGCTGGCGCTGCGTCGTGATGACGGGTCGTCCTATGTTGAGTGCTCCCCTCGACTCGGCGGCTGCGGCCGACTGTGGACCGAGTCCGAGTATCAGAACTTGGTTACCGTCACCGCCTCGGACTTGAAGGACGCGGCATGAGCGAGCAGGCAGACTACGACGCCTTATGCCGGCTGCTGCCGATTGCCGATGCTGCGACCAGCGCGCACGTATCGGTACGCACCGTGGAACGCTGGGCTGCTGCGGGGCTTATCGAGCCCGTAGACGTGGGTCGGGCCGGGCGTCAGAAGTCCACGCCGTGGCGGTACGTGGACGAGCGGACGGTGCTGGAGACTGAGCGTGAAGCGTGGCGGAAGCGCCACGGGAAACCCGCAGCTTGACTAGCGCGAAAGCATGTCGGATGATCGTCGCAAGTTCACCGTGCCTGAATTCACAAGCCCACTGGTTCCCGGTGGGCTTTCGTGCATCCTGAGGGGGTGCCGTGACGGGTCAACGGATGTGGCCAGACGACGCCGTCCGGGCCAACCGTAACGATCCCCCGTCAAACTGGTCCCACTTCGCCGTTACCAAGCTCACCGACGACCTGTACTTCGGCTGGCCCGAAGGCGAGACCAAGCCGTGGTTCTGGCACTGGTGCAGCACCTACAACAGGTGGCGCGGCGCCGGCACAGGCGGTCACGAACTCATCGAGCGTGAGCCGCTACACCTGGAGCCGTCGCTGTTCTGGCCCGACTGTTGTGGCCGGCACGGCTGGGTCCAGTCCGGGATCTGGTCGGACGCGTAGGGAGGTGCCGTGCAGCACCACCTGGTCCAGCAGATCGACCGCGGCCCCCGCACCGGCAAATGGATCTACACCGGCGGTAACCGGCGCCTAGGCAGATACGCCGAATGCTGCGCCGAGGCGTGGCTGGAGATGCTGCAGACCCCGCACGCCGACCGCGACCACAGTCCCGCCTGGGAAAGTATCGGCCACGACACCAAAGCCCAGGCCTACGCACACATGCGGACCCGGCTACTCGCCAAGCTGCACCTGGACGTCAAGTTCAGCAACTGGGGTGGCTGCGCCGCCCCGACTGAAGACGGCGTGTGCGACGTGCCGACGAAAGCCGGCGCCGAAATCCCTCCGTGCCACTTCCTCAAGCACCTCTGCGACGAACACCGCACCCGCGAGGTCGTTGAGGCGATGTGGGACGGCCCCGGCGACTGGTCCGGAAGCTGGTGACCTGATGTTTGGACTCCTCGCCGCCATCGCCTACGGTATCGGCTTTATCGAGCAAGGCTCCGGCGGCCACACCAGCGCCTGGTTCTCGCCGACCGCGCTGCTGCTCCTTGGCTCGTTCTTTCTCGCGCTGCACCTGTCCGGGGCGAACTCGTGGATCCCGCGCCGTTGACGCCGGACTACTGCACCTGCGCGATCTTCCTCGACGAGTGGGGCGACGGCCGTATCGAAGGCTTTGAGGACTGCCCCCGGCACTGGCGGATCTACCGCGACGAGTTCGAGGTGCACCGTGAGTCGCAGCCCGTCGATGTAGATGAACTTCTCGCCCTGGTTCAGGGTTGAGCGCTGGCGCGTGATGCGTCGTATAAACGTCCGCCCCGTTTCGTAGGGCGGCTACTCCGTGATGGAGATGGCGTGATGCCGAAAACACAGATCAACTACCCCAGCGAGATTGAACACCGCGGCTACGTTGACACGGCCGAGTCCGACAGCCCCGCAAGCAGCGGGATGGACGGCAACAACGCCTGGTACGAGCCAATCCTCAACGTCCGCTGGCACGCAGCCGGACACGACCGCAGCGGCAACGTCCAGGTATCCCTCCAGGCACCGGTCGCAGCGTGGACCCAGATGGGCGACCGGCTCCGCGAAGCCGAACAGGGCGACACCACGCACTGGGAAGAGGGCTGGATGCCTGAGGCTTATTCGCCGTCCCTCTCCCGCTCCGAGATCAACGCCCTCATCAAGACTCTGCGCCGCGCACGCGACCAGGCCTACGGACGCGACGAATAGACAACACCGGCGCCGCGACTAACCCCGCGGCGCCTTCGCATACCGCACTGCGAGGAGGACCTCAGCAGTGACCACCGAACGGGCCTGGCGCCGCGCCGCAGCACTCGAAGCCGCCGCCACCGTTTTCACCGCAGGCGCCGACGACCTGCCCACCCGCGACCTGCGTACCATCGCGCGGCACGTCGTCAGCATCGCCGACCTCTTCGAAGCCTGGCTAGCCCGGCCAGCCCTCATCGTCACCGTCGAAGCCATCTTCGGCACCCCCGTACCTCGCACGACGGAAGGATCCCCCATGTTCACGATGCCCGACGACGACATGGTCACCATCACCCTGACCGGCTTCGACAACGAGAAAGTCGCAGTCCCCTCGGACTTCTCCGACCCCAACGGCGAGTTCGTGGCCCCGTTCACCTGGGTCGAGGACAACACCGACCTTGGCGAGCTGGCCGTCGCCGACGACACCCTGACGGCGAACCTGCGCTCGCACGTCGGACAGGCCGGCGACCTCACCCTCAACATCACCGACGTGAACGGCAAGGCGCTGCCGCCGGTGACCGTGCGAATCGACCCGGGTGCGGTGACCAGCGTCGGCGCCGTGTTCGGCACGCCGGTCCCGCGCGACGACAACCCGCCGGCCTGACCGTGGGCGCGGCAAAGGCGTTCCACGCCGTCATCGACGAACTACACACGCTCCTCGGCGAGCTTGAAGCAGACGGCCACAAGCTCGCCGCGCCTATCAAGGCGCGATTCGAGGAACTGCTGACGATCGTAAAGAGCGACGCCGAGCAGGTCGCGCGAGACGCGGTCGCCGCGGAGGAGCCGGTCGTTAACGAGGCCGTGCAGGACGTGGCGTCGGTTGGCGAGACCGCGGTCGCCGGGGACGCTACGGCGCCGGCTGCGGAGACCACGACCGGCTGATGGCCCGCACGGTCGACGTCCACATCGGCACCTGGCACGGCGAGCACTGCACCTGTCACCAGCTTGAGCCGATCACCGTCCGGCCCGTCATCGTCAGCGACGACTGCCCCGGACGCAACCTGCAGCGCCTCGACGCCGTTCGTGAACTGTTCCAGCAGCCGGCCACCGCCGGGCGCCTCATCATCGAATGGCCCGCGCCCCGACCCGACGGCACCCCGCTGTACACGCACGGCATGCGCGCCTTCGACTACGGCACCGGCGCCGAACTAGTCTGCACCACTGGGATCCGTATCGACCTCGGCGGCGCACAGTGGAACGGCGAGCCCGTTACTGCTGATCTCACCATGCTGGTGAACACCGACGGGCAGCCGCTCCAAGACGGCCAGCCCGTACACCCGACGTTCGATAACGACGACGGCGTCCGTACCGGCGTGTTCCGTTACGAGGTCGTTGAGATGCGGATTGCGCAGGCGACCAAGTGAACGACGACACCACCGGCGAGACAGCGGGCAGCGAGATCCAGGACCCGCTGTCCGTGCTGGCGATGGCCGCCACGGCGACCCACGAGATGTTCGCGTCCTACGTGCAGGCCGGGTTCACCGAGCAGCAGGCCCTCTACCTCACCGCCCAGGTACTGACCGCCAACATGCGCGGACCGCAGGGCTGAGGGGAGCGCCGATGTCGCCGTCCGAGACCACCTTCAAGCGCGACGAGGCTTCAGCCTCACCGTGGCCAGCGGCCGGGCGGTACTTCGTGGTGAAGACCCACGGGTTCGTTCCGTGGGTCATACGACGCGCGACACATAGCCCTTTTGATCACGCGGGGATCGCCCTTGAGGACGGCGCCATTATCGAGGCCGAACCCGGCGGTGTCCGGCTCGGACACCTGTCTGAGTACTACGGCTGCCGCATCGCGATCAACTCCGCAGAGGACATGACCGTCGCGCAGCGGACCGTTGTCGTGGCGACCGCCAAAGCGATGATCGGCAAGGCCTACGGAGACCTGCAGATTGTCGAAGACGGACTCGAATCGCTCGGGTGGCATTGGCGCTGGCTGCTGAAGCGGGCGTCCGGCGACGGCGAAGTGGTGTGTTCACAACTGGTCTCACTGGCAGGTCAGGCCGCAGGTCTCGACTGGCGCGGCGGCGCGGCGACAACCACAGAGGTCACCCCGGCCAACCTCGCACGCAGGCCCGTCATGCAGCCCTGGACGTACCCGGCATGACTCTCACCGGGGCCGCCTCCGAACAGAAACCCGACGTTGACCTCCTTGCCCCGGTCACCATCCAGGTTGCCGCACATGCCGACACCCCAGCCGGGCGCCGCTCTACCGGCGCCGACCGTGCCGACGTCCTCGGGCTTGTCGACCCCGAATCGGGCACCTACAGGTCCGCGGCCAACGCGGTAAGCGAAGACGACCGCCGCCGTCTCGGTCTACGCCGCAACGGCCGGCCCCGCCGGAACCCCGCCAACAGGAGAACCACTTGAGCGCCAGCAGCGCCGCCCCACCCGGAACGATCACCCTCACCTGCCCCGACTCGACCGGCAAAACGTACACGGCGGTCATCCACTACGACCCCGGTACCGGCGCGTTCAATACCGACGCCATTACCACCTCCGGCAGCACCGCCACCGGCCACCTCACCATCACCCTCACCGCAGGCGGCACCGTCGAACTCGACATCCCCGGCGGCGACACCGTCACCGCAGCCACACTCGCCGCCGACGGCATCACCAACTGGTCCCAGGTCCAAGGCCTGGCCCTCACCGCGGACTAGACCATGGGGTTCGCGCGGGTCCAGAACGCGGCCGACGGCGTGAACTCCACCAGCCTCACCATCGCCCTCGGTGCCGCACCCACCACCGGCAACCTCCTCATCGCCTGGGCCAACTCCGACGCCACTGTCACCAACGGCGGCACCGGCTGGACCGCTGGCCCGTCCGTCATCGACGGAAACGGCGCCTACACCTGGTGGAAGATCGCGGGCGCATCCGAGCCAAGCTCGGTGACGTTCACCCCGTCGGTCAGCGACTACATCACCGCCGGGCTGCTCGAATACAGCGGTAACACGGCCACGCCCTTGGACGTAGCCTCCACCTCCACCCACTCAGGCGCCGGCGTGTCCTCCACCACCGCAGTCACCGTCACCACCGCTGAAGCCCACGACCTCGGCATCGCCTGCGGACTGCTGCACTCCTCCACCCCCAACACCATCGCCCCGACAGCACCGGCCTGGACCAACGGCTGGAGCAACGTGCAATCCCAAGGCGCCGTCCCCGGCACCTACGCCTGCTGGTCCTACATCGGCGACAACCTCGACCTCGGCGCCGCAGGCCCGGCATCCACCGCCGTGTCCTGGTCCACCGTCACGTGGCTCGACGCCCAAGAACTGCTGCTCACCTTCAAGGCGGCAGCGGGCGGCGGCTGGACGCCCCAGATCACCACCCCCAATCAGGGCTTCTTTTAGCAGGAAGGCGGCGTCGATGGCCCGCTTCATGTCCACCGTCGAATCCGCCACCGCACTCCCGGCGACGGCCCCGACCGGCGCCACCGCCAACTCCCTGTTCGCGAACCTTGCCGCATCTGCCAACTCCGGCTACAAGATGCGGCGCATTACCCTTGGCGTGCGGGCCGGCGCGTCCGTTCCCACTAGCCAGCAGATCACCGTCGCGCTGGTGCGAACCACAAACCGAGGAACCGCCTCGGCCACGCATGCCCCTGCCGCGCTCGACCCCAACTCGGTGCAGACGTCGAACATCGCTGGCCTGGACGTGGCATGGAGTGCCGTGCCCACCGCCACCTGGACTGGGCCGTACTTCTACGAGGTGTCCTTCAACACGCAGTCCGGCGTCGACCTGCCCGCCGAGCTGATGGAAGAGTGGATCGTCGGACTTGGCGCCGGCAACGGCATGGGCTTTATCAACGTCGGCAACGCGTTGCCCACCGGCCATCTGATTACGATGGCTGTCGAGCACGAGGAGTAGCCGATGTCGCGGCGGTGGCGCATCCCGCAGCAGACACGCCGCGGACGCTTCATCACGGTTCCTCCGCCGCCGGTCCCGGTTCCCGTTTGGATCCCGGCGCATACGGCGCCTGCCCGCCGCGCCACCTACCCGTACATTCACCGGGCACGCTGGGCAGCCGCACCACTCGGAAGCTTCGGCCCCCACGAAACCCTGTGGCGCCTCGGTACCCCCGGCAGCGCCTGGCAGTTCGGCACCCCCGTCGTCACCTGAGACGGGAGGACGCCGGTGGCCACCCAGTCCGTGCTGTCCACCCGCTACTGCCAAGTTCGGGTACTGGCCACCCTGCCCGATGGCAGCGCCTACAACCCCACCGCAGACACGGTGAAGATGGCGTTCATGCCCAAGCCACCGGACAACGTGCCCGGCACCAGCGACTGGCACAGCGGATCGTGGGCGGTCGCAGGAAACGGCGCCTACTTCGCGCAATGCCTCGTCGGACCCACCAACGGCGGCGTCAGCCTCACCGAAGGTGAGTACACGGTGTGGATACAGATCCTCGACAACCCCGAGGTCCCGACCGAGCCGGTAGGAACGCTCACCATCAGCCCGTAGTGAGGTGAACATGCAGCCGGAATGTGCCAAGTGCGGCCAGCAGCACCTCACATACCACGGCAACTTGGCATGCTCAGGCCACAAGAGAGACGGCTCGCCGTGCAAGAAGGCACCCAAGGACGAGCAGAAGGTCTGCGCCAGCCATGGCGGCCGAGCACCCCAAGCTGTCCGCGCCGCCAAGCTTCGCATCGCGGAGAGGGAGGCGCGGCGCTGCATGGAAGCCTACGGCCGGCCCATCGAGACCACCGCCACCGAAGCGCTCCTTAACGAGGTCTGCCGTACCGCCGGCCACGTCGAATACCTGTCCCAGAAAGTCTCCGAACTTGAAGAACACGAGCTGATCTGGGGCACCACCCGCATCAAAGAAGGCGGCCAGGACGGCGGCACCACCCAAGAAGCCGAAGCCCACATGTGGCTGAAGTTGTACCAGCAGGAACGCGACCGCCTCGTGCGGGTGTGCGACGTAGCGATCCGCTGCGGCATCGAGGAACGGTACGTCAAGCTCGCCGAACAGCAAGGTCAGCTTCTTGCAGAGGCCATCAAAGCGATCCTCGGCGACCTGGACCTGACCCCCGAACAACAGAGGGCAGCACTGAAGGTCGTACCGCTACGGCTACGGCAGATCACCGCCAAGCAGCAGAACGAGGCAGCCTGACCGGACCGAGGTGAGCCATGACGGCCACCACCGTAAGCCCCTGGGAGTACGCCGCACGCGCCTTTGAGCCCAAGGCGGAACCTGAACCCGAGTGGCAGACGGTTGGCGAACTAGCCGCGTTGGTTGACCACTCCACCGTTCAAACCCCGGCCCTCGACATCATTGACGAGGCCATTGATTGGGCGTACTCCACCCCCAACGCGCGGCTGCTCGTCTCCATGCCCCCGCAGGAGGGCAAAAGCAGCCGGGTTACCAAGGTCGGCACCCTTTGGGCACTGGCCCGGCACCGCGAGCTGCGAATCGGGATCGTCTCCTACTCGCAACCTTTGGCCGAGTCCTTCGGCCGTGAAGTCCGTAACTGGATCACCAACAACAACGGCGACGAGGACACACTTGACCTCGGCCTGCGAATCGCACGCGACTACGGGTCCGCGAAGCGCTGGCAACTCGACGGACACCGCGGCGGGGTTATCTGCGTCGGTATCGGCGGCGGGCTAACCGGGCGGCCACTAGAAGCGCTGGTCATCGACGACCCGTTCGCCAGCAAGGACCAGGCCGACTCCGCCTACTACCGGGATCGCGTATGGGACTGGTGGCAGTCCGTCGGGCAGGCCCGACTCGCCCCCGGTGCCCCCGTCACCGTGATTTTGTGTATGGCCGGGGATACCCCAGTGCTCCTGGCGGACGGTACCGAGAAGCCGTTGCGCGACGTTCGCCCTGGCGACGAGGTGGCCACCTACGAAGGTGGCAGGCTCGCCACGTCAACCGTGGTGAATTGGGCCAATCAAGGGCCCGATGATCTCTTTTGCATTAGAATGAAATCAGGACGAGTTGTTCGAGCCAACGCCCGGCATCCGTTCCTAACCATCGATGCGAACGGGAACGAGTCATGGCTGCGAACGGATCAAATCCGTCCGGGAGTACGTATCCTGACGGCTACTGGGGGAAGTGGCGCGGGGTCGTTTGCTCCAATGACGAATGCGACTTGCCCGCACGATGCAAGGGGATGTGCAACTCCCACTACAACAAAGCCCGGTGGGCATCCGGCTACCGCCCACCCTCAGTCAATGCCGCAGCGCGTCGCAGGGCTCATCTCAAGCATCGCTACCGACTTACCGATGATGAGGTTGATTTCCTCATCGACAATCAGGGTGGGAACTGCGCCATCTGCAGGCAGCCGCCATCTGACAGCAACACCCGAGCCCACTGGAACGGGAAGCTGTGCGTCGACCACGACCACGAGACCGGGAAGGTGCGCGGACTACTCTGCAACGACTGCAACCTTGCCGTCGGCTACGGGAAGTCACCCGCAATCCTCCGGGCTGCCGCTGACTACTTGGAGCGTCACGCCTGACGAAGTTGTGGCGGTGGATTCGTGCGGTCGCGAAGACGTGTACGACCTCCAAGTCGATCGCACGGAAAACTTCATCGCCAACGGCCTGGTGAGCCATAACACTCGCTGGCACGAAGACGACCTCGCCGGTCGTCTCATCGCCGCCGAAGACGGGCACCGCTGGCGCGTCATCAACATCCCGGCCCTCGCCGACCACGACCCCGCCAAGGGCGAATCCGACCCGCTCGGGCGCGAACCGGGCCAGTGGCTCACATCGGCCCGCGGACGCACCGAAGCCGAATGGGAAGCGATCCGGATCCAGGCCGGATCCCGTGTCTTCAACGCCCTGTACCAGGGCAAACCGTCGCCGTCGTCCGGCAACGTGTGGCGCCGCCCGTGGTGGCGCTTCTACGAACAGATGCTGTGGACCCTCGACGACGAGGGCTCCTACCGGGTCGAAGCAGACGAGGTCATCCAGTCCTGGGACTGCTCGTTCAAGGACACCAAAGGATCCGACTTCGTGGTCGGCACCGTGTGGGCTCGCCGCGGTGCCAACGTCTACCTCCTCGATAAGATCCACAAGAGGCTGACGTTCACCGAGACGCTTACCGCGTTTGCGGCGCTTACCGCCCGCTGGCCGCAGGCGAACGCGAAGTACGTCGAGGACAAGGCCAACGGCACCGCCGTCATCGACACCCTGAAGTCGAAAATCCCCGGCATTGTCGCGATCACGCCCACCGAATCCAAGTACGCCCGCGCCAACGCGGTCGCACCGTTCATCGAGGCGGGAAACGTATGGATGCCGGCCCCGCAGGTTGCGCTTCCTGACGTGGACCCCGACTCGCTCATCGACGAGGCCGCAGGGTTCCCGAACGCGGCCCACGACGACCAGGTCGACTCCACCAGCCAGGCCCTGGCGCAGATGCTCCTGGACGGCACCGGCGCCCAGGCGTGGATCGACTACGTGAAGCGCAAAGCCGAAGAGGGCGTGACGGCAGCCGCGGTGCCGAGCATGTCCGACCGCGCAGCGCCGGCGCCGGCAAATATCGAAGCCGTCACACCCGAAGCGGCGCCGATTGACCCGGTCGCGGCCCGCCAGGCCGCACGCAACGCCGCATACCGCGCCCACAACGGCATGTGACGCAGGGAGGCGGGGCGGCCTCGATGGGAATGCGCGAACGGCTCCAGCACCTGCGGAAGGTGTTCGGCCCCACCGAGCCGGCGGCATTCCAGATCGGCGAGCAAGCCGCCGGCATGACCCCGGCCAACCCGTTCTCGCCCGGCGAACCCATCGGCCCCTACGACGGGTACAGCCGCAACCCCCGCACCCGCGACTTCGTCACCGGCTACAACATCAACGCCCGGCCGCGGGCACACGAACGGATCCCATTCGACACGCTGCGCAGCCTCATCGACGCCTACGACGTCGCGCAAATGGCGATCTGGCACCGCATCGAATCGATCCGGTCCCTGGAATGGTCCCTCGTCGCAGCCGACGGCTACGAAGGCGACGTCGCCGACGCCGTCGCGATCGGCACGAAAATCCTGGAATCCCCGGACCGGGAGAACGACTTCTCCTCCTGGTTGTCCGCGTACCTGTACGACATCCTCGCCTACGACGCCGGCGCGCTGTGGCGGATCCGGAACCGGACCGGCCAGACCGTCGGGCTCCGCGTCATCGACGGCACCATGATCGCGCCGCTGCAGGACTACTGGGGCAACGTCCCGACGTTCCCCGCCGAGGCCTACGTCCAATACGCCAACGGCCTGCCGTGGAACTGGCTCACCACCCGCGACCTGATCTACAAGCCGGTCCGCAAGGTCTCCCGGTCGCCATATGGCCAGGCGCCCCTTGAGACGATCATCCTCAACGCCAACACCGACCTGCGGTTTCAGGCGTTCTTCCTCCAGTACTTCACCGAAGGCAACATCCCGGCCGCGTTCGCCTCCGCGCCGGAAACCTGGTCCCCGCAGCAGATCGAGCAGTTCCAGACCTACTGGGACGCGTTCATCCTCGGCGACCAGGCCGCCAAGTCCCAGATCAAGTGGATCCCCGGCGGCTCCCACATCGAATTCACCGGGCAGCGCGAGTTCAGTGACGCGTTCAGCCTGCACCTGATGCGTAAGACGCTCGCGGCGTACCACGTGGTGCCGTCGGACATGGGCTTCACCCAGGAGATCAACAAGTCTTCAGGTGAGACCCAGTCCGACGTTCAGCACCGCATCGGCGACGTGCCGCTCGCCAAGCACATCAGCGGCATCATCACCGGGTTCCTACGCAACGACCTGCACCTGCCGATCAAGCACCAATTCGACCTCGGCGAGGAGCAGGACGACCGGCTTCAGACCGCGCAGGCCGACAAGATCTACGTGGAGATGGGAGCTATCGGCGCCTCCGAGATCCGGCAGCTCCGATACGGACTCACCGAAGCAGGCACCTACGCCGTGCCGCGGTACGTCTTCACCACCCGCGGTGGCCCCATCCCGCTGTCCGCCCTCGACAATGTCGCCGGCCAGATCGACCCGGGTACTGCTGCACCAATGCAGAACGCGGTGCATTCCCGGCAGGTGTTCCGTCCCGTCCAGGGCGTCGTACCGGTGCCGCCGATCGAAGCCGCGCCGCTCGCCGAGCAACTGTACGGCACGGCCGCATTGCCTCCCGCCCCGCCGAAGCCGCCCGAGGCGGAGCAGGTCGGCAAGGAAGGCGTTACCGCCGGGATCACCGCCGCAACCGGCATCTACAGCTACGACGGGCCCGGCAGTAGCCCCGCCGCTATTCCGGAAGGCGAAGACGACGACGAGATCGCCGCTTCAGTCGTTACAAAGGCTGCTGACGCCGAGTATGCGGCGTTCCGGCGCCACGCCAAGCAGACCAGGCGCCCCGGCCGGAAATGGCGCGACTTCCAGTTCGCAGACGTCGTAGACCCCGTCACCGCACACCGCCTCAACGATGATGGCCGCCTCGCCTGGCGCAAAGCCGCCGGGCAGATCGCCGTCGCAGGACTCGCAGTCCGGGCCGCAGACACCGACCGAGTTCTGATGCTGCAGCGGGCCCTCACCGATGACGACCCAGCCGGCGGATTCCTCGAGTTCCCCGGCGGTCACATCGAAGGCTCCGAGTCCCCACTCGAAGCCGCAGTCCGCGAGTGGTGCGAGGAAACCGGCCTGGACCTGCCCGACGGCAGCTTCACCGGCGAATGGGCCAGTAGCAACAACATCTACCGCGGCTTCGTCTACACGGTCGAGTCCGAGAACCTCATCGACATCTTCGACCGCGACTGGGCTTCCAACCCCGACGACCCCGACGGCGACCAGGTAGAGGTCGTGGCCTGGTTTGACCCGGACCATCTCGCAGACAATTCTGCGGTAAGGCCCGAACTCGCCGCCGACCTCAACCAGGTACAGGCTGCACTCGACGCCAACATCACCAAGGCGGCCAGCCCAAAAGATGACGCCCCCGACGAGGGGGCGCCGCAATGGCCCGGCTGGGAACACGACCGCCGCGCCGCCGACCACTGGGCGGCAATCATCGCCGCGGCAGCCCTAGCAATCCTGCCGTCCACCCGAGCCACCGCCGTCGCAGCCGGATTCCTCGCAGCCCACCCCGAAGCCAGCAGCGCAGACGCCGACCGCGCGGTTCTCATCGCCGCCGCCGCGGTACACCTGGCCGCGCAAAACCTCGACCTGGAAAGCCGCCTCAGCGACGCCGTCGGCGGCACCCTCACCGACGGCTACCTGGTCGGCATGGCATCCGCCATCGCCGTCCTCGACAACCACAGCCCCGGCCTCGGCGGCTGGAACCCCGGCGACACCAGCACCGCCAACGCGGTGATCGAGAAACTCGGCCAGGCGGCAACCCTTGGCGCCCTACTCGGCACCGTCAACGCCACCGTCCAACACATGGCCGCTACCCGCCTAGACCGCATGGCCAAAGCCCTCGCCGACGCGGCGATACGCGGCGACGGCAGCACCGCCGCCGGCCAAGCCCTGCGGGCAGCGCTCGCAAACACGTCCCTGGCCATGGCTGCCGCCGTCACCGAAATCACCCGCGGGTCGTCTACCGCGGCGATGTTCACCTACGCCAAACGCGGCGTCGCCTACGGACGTTGGGTCCTCGACGCCAGCAGCAAAGTGTGCGCGCTGTGCCTGGCAAACGCTGCCGCCGGACCTGTTCCGCTCGGGCAGGCGTACCCCAGCGGCGCATCTCAGGCCCCGCAACACGTTCACTGCCGGTGCGCAGTAGTTCCTGACCTGGGGAAATAGGGGGCGATCGTGTGTCTTGACTGCGGGTGCGGTGAATTCGACAACGACCACGGCGACCCGGCCCACATCACCATCGCCCGGTTGCAGGCCGCAGCTGACGCATCCGGCATCAGCCTCATCATGGCCGCGTCGAACATCCTGCGAACCATCACCGGAACCCTCGGCGAAGACGAGCCACAAGACGGGCCCGAAGACCAGTTCCTGTACGGCGTCGCCTACCAAGCCGGCCCCGACCCACGGATCCAGAGAGGCGCCGACGGCGGCCTGGACTACTTCACCCCGCGGGAGCTGGAAAAAGCCGCCTGGTCATTCATGCTCGGCGGCCACCAGAACGGGCTGTTCCATACCGACGGCACCGAGGGCATCGCAAAGACCGTCGAGTCAGGGATCTACCGGAACCCGATCCCGTGGGTCATCAACGACGACCTGATCATCCGGAAGGGCGACTGGACCCTCGGTGTCCTCGTCAACGACGAAGGCTGGTCCCTCTACAAGCAGGGCAAGATCGGCGGCCTGTCTCCGCAAGGCGGGGCGAAACGCCGGGACCCCAACCGTGCCGGCACGCCATAGGAGCTGAGTCGTGGCCGAACCCATCCCCGAAGGCATGACCGAGCTCTACGACGCCGACGTCCCCCGCGTGGACCTGGTCGGCAAAGGCGCGAACGGCATCCCGTTCCTCATCGCCAAACAGGACGGCTCCGCCGCTGGGCTCCTCAACGCCGACTACGTGCGCTCGCTGATCACCAAGGCCGAACCCGAACCCAAGCCCCAGGAGACGGTGACCATGACCGGCAGCCCTGCCGCGATCGCCGAGATGATCCACGCTGCTGCGGTTCGGAAGGCCGAGTCGGCGCCGGCCGCGGACGTCGAAAAGGCCGAAGCCTCCACCGCGACCATGAACGACCGGCCCGATTCCGACTTCGCCTACGTCGAACCTGGCGGCGAGAAGGACGAGTCCGGCAAGACCGTTCCCCGGTCGCTGCGGCATTTCCCCATCTACGACGAGGCGCACGTCCGCAACGCCCTGTCTCGCGCGCCGCAGTCCCCGTTCGGCGACAAGGCCATGCCGAAGATTCGGGCAGCCGCCAAGAAGTTCAAGATCGACGTGGAGAAGGACATGGGTGCGATGGAGATGGACGACGACGGCATGGACCCCACCGTGATCCTCGCCGAACCCGAAATGGACGCGCCCGGCGACCCCGCCGACCCCGGCTCCCCCGCCTGGGAAGCAATCGACGCCGCCACCGCCCGCAAATGGACCGCACTCCTCGCCCGCGCCCGCTCCGCCCTCGAAGCCATGGCCGACCGGGAAAACCTCGAAGCCGTCACCGTCGACCCCGACGACGCCGAGCACGCCATGGACCTGTCCGACGCTGCCTGCGCCATCGACTACGCCATCAGCGTTCTCGCCCCCTTCGCAGTCGACGAGCAGGCCGAAGCCGACTGCGGCACCGCCGAGATGGAAATGCTCGGCAAGGCACTCGGCAACTTCGACACCGCACCGCTCGAAACCGTCGAAGCGTTCGCGCCGCTCACCAAGGCCGGCCGGACCCTGTCGTCCGCCAACGAAGCCGCGCTGCGAGCCGCGCTCCAGTCCCTACAGCAGGTCCTGGCCTCGCTTCCGAAGGCACCCGCTGCGTCCGAACCCACCGAGGCCGGGATGCCGGTCACCAAGACCGCCAACGAGGAGCCGAACATGGACACTCCCACCCCGACCGAGACTGTCACCGCCGCATCCGGCCAGGAGCCGGCCATGGGAACCGCGCAGGCCGAACCCAAGCCCGTCGCCGGCCAGGCCGTCACCGAAATGACCAAGGCCGACGACGTGCCAGCCAAGAAGGCCGACAAGCCGGAGCAGATGGCCATCTACGACGCCGACGGCAACCTCGTCGGCACCGTTGACCCCGGCGACGTCACCCGGCTCACGTCCGCAAAGGCCCCGGCCGCCACGGAAACCGGCACCGACGCCGGAACCGACGACGGCGACGGCACCCCCGCAGACAACGCAGCCATGGCCGCCGCAGACGCAGGCGACGACGGCACCACCCCCACAGACCTGGCGCCCGCACCGGCCGCCACCGTCGGCACCCCCGCCGACGCCGTACAGGCTGACGACGATTCGAACGTCGCCAAGGCCACCGAAAACACCGACACCGTGCCGACCACGATGCTCAAGAGCAGCGACGTCCAGGCAATGGTCAAGGCAGCCCTCGACGACTACAGCGCCGGACAGGCGGACGTCGTCAAGGGGCTGGAAGACCAGAAGCGGGCGCTGGAGGAGCAGAACCAGGCACTCACCGAGGCGCTGACCAAGCAGGCCGCCAACTACGAAGAGCGGCTGGCCATCCTCGAGAACGCCCCCGCCGTCATGGCCATCGCCAGCAACGGCGCCATCCCTCCGCAGCACCAGATGCGCGGACAGGACCGCGGAGTCACCACCGACATTAGCCAGGGCGCACTCCTGAAGGCCCGCTTCAACGCATCCGACGACGCCCGAGAGAAGAAGCAGCTCGGCGACCAGATGCAGGAGATGGCCATCGCCCGCTTCCAGCAGATGCAGCAGGAAGCCCGGCGCGGCTGACCCCGCGAGCACCACCTCCTCCACAAACCCCAGCCCCCGAGACGCCCACGGCGCCGGGGGCTTTCGCATGCCCGAAAGAGGTAGCGCCTTGAGCACCATGCAAGACGTCACCGAGGAAACCCTGGCCGCCATCACCAAGGCGCAGACCACCGGCATCCTCGAGTCGACCGGCATCTACAGCTACGACCTGTCCGAACTCGTCACCCTCATCCCGGTCGTCACCCCGTTCCGGGACCACGTCGCGCGCAAGCAGAGCCCCGACGGCAACCCGATGGCCGTCTGGCGCGCGATCATGAACCTGACGAACTCGCAGCCCGACCCCTCCATGGGCTTCGACTACGCCGCCAACGAAGCCGTGTTCAGCGAGCAGGACTTCCAGGCCAAGTACAAGCCCACCGGCCTCGCCGGCCTCGTCACCCAGGACGCGTTCGACCTCGCCAAGGGATACGCCGACCCGTATGCGGTCGCCACCTTCAACGTCCTCAACCAGGTCCTCATCGGCGACGACCGGAAGCTGCTCGGCGCCCAGAGCTTCGCCCTCGCCGCAACCACCGCACCGACACTCACCCAGCACGCCACCGGCGGCACCATCGGTGCCGTCACCCCCCACATCGGCGTCGCCGCCCGCACCGGCTCCGGCTACTACTACGGCTCCGGCAACAGCCAGGGCGCCGCCGCGACCACCACCTTCGGATCCGGCAGCACCAACAGCATCACCGCCACGGTGCCCGCCGTCCGCGGCGCCGTCTGCTACGACTGGTTCTACTCCGCAGACGGCACCACCTGGTACTACTACACGACCACCACCGTCAACACCGCAACGATCACTTCGACGATCTCGTCGAACAACGCGCTGCCGACGACCCTGCCGGACCTGTCCACCTCCTGGAAGGGCACCGCCAACGCGGTCCCCACCTACAACGGTGCCGCCGACAACGGATCCGCCAACGCCAACGACTACGACGGGTTCATGGCGTCCCTCACCGGCGACTACTCCTCGACCGGCCAGTGGGTGCAGCCTGGCACCGCCACCACCAACCCGGCTGTGTTCAGCAGCCTCGACGGCGCCGCTCTCACCCTGTCCGGCGGCTCGGTCAACGAGATCGAGAACAAGCTGTTCCTGCCGCTGTGGAACCAGGTCAAGTGCTCCCCTACCGCGCTGATGATGAACGCCGCGCAGGCACAGGAGATCGCCAACCTCGTCCTCGGCTCCAGCTCCGCGACCACGTTCCTGAACACCGACGCATCCGGCCGTATCTCCGTGACCGCGGGCGGTCGGGTCGGCGAGATCGTCAACGCCCCCGCCGGCGGCGTCACCGTGCCGATCGAGGTCCACGTGTCGCTGCCGCCCGGCACCATCATCGCTCGCAGCGACAGGGTTCCGTTCCCGCAGGCGAACATCTCCACGGTGCTGGAGTACAGGGCGCTGCGGGACACCGCGCAGTTCGACTACGGGATCTCCCGGGTTGCGAACACCGCGGGCGGCGGGCCGCGTAAGGAATTTGAGATCCGCTCGGTCGGGGCCTTCTTGAACAGGGCGCCTCTGGCCGCAGGCATCTTGTCCAACGTGGCGTAAAACGCCACGTCAGGCTGGCTGTTTCTCTCCACAAAGGCCGAGGCTCTCCCGCCTCGGCCTTTCGCATGCCCACCCCCAGGACGTTCCGGGAGCGTTGATGTCCAACCCGAACGACGGCGTGATCGCCGCCTACGCCGACACTCTGCCCATCACCGGCGGCACCATGCAGGGTGCGATCGCCATGGGGTCCAACAAGATCACTGGGCTGGCTGCGGGCGTGTCCCCGACCGACGTTCCCCAGGCCCAGCAGGCGTACATGAGCCAACTGGAGTACTACCTGTCCGGCGCGCCGGCGTTCATGCGGTCGAACATCCACCGCAGCCAGGCAGGCACGGACTTGTCGGCGCTGGCGACGGGCGTGATGACGTCGACCGCGATCCTGCTGTACGCGGGCGACACGGTAACGAACCTGACGTTCACCTCCGGCTCGACGGCGGCTGGTACGCCGACGCACTGGTGGTTCGCGCTGTATTCGACGGCCGGAACTCCGGCGCTGCTGGCGCAGACTGCGGACCAGGCGAACGCAGCGTGGGCTGCGTCCACGGCGAAGACCGTGGCGCTGGCGTCGCCGTATGCGGTAACGACGACCGGCATCTACTACGCGGCGTGCATGGTGACGGCAACTACTCCGCCTTCGCTGGTTGGCGCATCGGTGAACGCTGTGGCGTCGGGGGCGGTGGTGTCGGGGCTGAAGGTGCTGTCGCAGACGTCGGGCAGTGCTCTGACTACTACGGCGCCGGCGACGATCGCAACGCCGACGACGGTCGGCACAACGCCGCTCGTCATCGTCACCTGATTCCGAAGCCGACCGGCTTCCCTACCTGAAGGAGCGCCATGCGCCTCTACAGCAAGACGGGCGCGACACAGGTCGACGACCCGGAGTTTGGTTCGTTCACTCCTGACGCGACCGGCGCGTTCGATGGTCTGCCGGATGCGATGTACGCGAAGCTTCATGGCCGGCCAGGCTGGGAGTCTGAGGACGAGCGGGCGTTGCGGCTGGCCGCGGAGGAGTTGGATCGGCTGCGGGATCCGGCGACGCTGTTGGCGGAGTTGCGGCGGATGAGCGAGGGCCAGGGCGCGGTGACGTCGCTGCTGGCGCAGGCGCTGGGCGTGGCACCGCCGGCTACCGAGGTTCCGTCCGGTGTGGCAACCGACACGGAACCGGCGCAGCCGAAGGGCGAGTCCGAGCCGAAGCCTCCGGCCGAGACTGCGGCGAAGTCGTCGTCCACTCGGGGCCGCGGCGGCAGGACGGCAAAGTCCGCAACTTCCGACGAGTCCTGACCTCTCTGCCGTTCTCGCGTTCAGCGCCAGCTTAAAGCGTTGAGGGGGTGGCACCGTGGGTCTAGGCACGCCCTATGTCAACGTCCCTATGCTCTTCTCCGCACCCACGGGTGTGAGCTGGCGATTGATCCCGAATCCGAAGGCCTCCCAGAAGGAGGTCGAGGCGGAGGCCACGAACGTCGCGTGGCGGGCGACCTCCATGATCGACACCTACGCCAACCAGCCTCTCCGCTCCACGATCAACACCGAGGAGTTGACCGGCCCGGGTCTGCGCGTCGGTTTTCAGCCCAACACCGACATCGGCCAGCTGGTTATGCGCCGCTGGCCGGTGACGCAAGTGCTGGCGGTGCAGACGTCGCCGAACCGGCTGTTCCCGCGGCAGTGGACTCAGGTGCCGTCGTCGCAGTACGAGATCGAGCATCCGCTGATCAACGTGGCCACGGACACGGCCGCGGCCGACGGGCCGGACGGCGGGTCGTCGATTCTGTTGGCGCCGGGGGTTCTGGCCCGCGGTTGCGGGCGCAACTATCTGCGGCTGCTGGTGTCGTACACGAACGGCTGGCCGCATACGTCGTTGACTGCGACGGCGGCGCAGAACGCGCAGACGCTGTATGTGGACGATGTGACTGGCTGGGCCGGCGCGTCGGGTTTCGTGTATGACGGCGGGCAGACTGAGCCGGTGTCGGTGTTGTCGGTGTCGGCGGATTCGCCGTTACCGTTGCCGAACGGGGTGGGGACGGCGCAGACGGGGCCGGGCACGGTGACGTTGACGTCGCCGCTGACGTATCAGCACACGCAGGGTGTGGTGGTGTCGGCGCTGCCGGCGAATGTGATGTGGGCGACTGTGATGGCGGCGATGACGCAGGCGCTGACGTCGGGGATTACGGCGATCACGATTCAGACGCTGCCGGGTTCGGAGCAGTCGAGCGGCACCAGTGTTGAGGAGTTGCAGACTCATTGGGAGCTGCTGCTCGAACCGTTTCGCAGGATCGTCTAGCCGAGGGAGTTCCACGATGGTTCGGCACGCTGCGTATCACGGCCGGGTTCGTAAGGCTTCGACGCGGACGGCGAAGGCGAAGAAGGCGAAGGACATCCGGGTTGGCAGGCGTGCCCGCACGCACGGTGCGAACCTCCGTAAGGGCTTTTGACCTGCTCCCGCTGCAGTACCGGCCCCTGTGCTCTGACTGTTTGGGGGTGAATCATGCCCCTGACATCGGTGCAACTGTATTGCAAGCACATCATCGACGGCCTGCTGATCCCCGGCGCGACAGCACCGCTCGTGGCTTACGTGACGCCGCCGACGTTGAGCGACCTGGACGGCCCGGTCGCGATCGTGCAGGGTGCCCGCCTCCGTGCCAACCGGCAGACCGCTCCACGCCGCGCTGGCTTCAAGCGTCTGCAGTGGGTGGTCGACGTCTACCTCGCATACGAGACGACACCTGACCCGGAGACCAACGATCTGGAATTCCCCACGATCGTCGACACGGTGATGGCGGCGTACTGGAAGACAGAGATCCCAACGTTCATCGATCCGCTGGGCAACACGATCGGCACGAACCCGGAGGTGATCCCGGACGGGTCGTCGCAGATCTTGAACACCGGCGAGGACTTCGAGTTGGAGTACCCGCCGGAGCACGTGCCGGCGTCGATGCAGATGCTGTATTACTCGGCTCGCCTCGGCGTGGACATTTACGAGGCGGTGCATGCGTGAGCAGCTTCATGAGTTTTACGTTCACAGAGCCTCCGCCGCGGCTCGGCGGCGACGCGGCGTGGAAGATCGGGGCCGCGCGGTGGGCGAACGTGACGCGCCCGCTGGTCCGTACCGCGATCAAGAACAAGGCTCCGATTGGCCAGGGCAGGAACGCCGGGAAGTTGAAGGGTTCAATCACCCAGCGCACCACGTCGCGGGCCGGGTCTGTGGTGATTCAGTTCGGGTCGCCGCTGCCGTATGTGCCGTTCGTGGTGGACGGCACCCGACCCCACATGATCGTGCCGCGTAACAAGCGGGCTCTGGCGTTCACTACCGCCGCGGCCGGCCAGGTTTTCGCTAAGCGGGTGAACCACCCTGGCACCCGATCGAATCATTTCGCGTCGCGCGCGGTCGAGCCGCTGCTCCCGGAGCTGCGGGATTCGTTCTCCACCATCATGAGCGGTGTCTTTGGAGGCCCACAGTGAGTGAGATCTTCCGTGGCCAGCAGCCCCTGTCGTTTGTGGCGCTGCCGTGGCTGGGTGAGGTTCAGCCGGGTGACGTTCTGACGGGTGTCGCCGCCGAGGTTGTGGCCGGCCGCCCCGACTTCGAGCACGTGGATGACGCCCCGGCCGGTGCGACGGCGGATGCTTCTGCCGCGGATCCCGAGCCTGCGCCGGCGGAGGTTTCCCAGCCGAAGCCGCGCAAGACGGCTGCGAAGCCGGACGTGTCCGCGTAGGCCTCGTTTCGGCCGCTTCTCCTTCCTCTCTTCCCTCTTCTCGGCTGCCGCCGCTCGGTGACGGCCTGCTTCGTCATGCGCTGATCCGCGCCGCTTGGAGGAACCGTGGCTTTCCCGACGATCACCGAGCGGCCTGGGTCGCTCTCCGCTACCGGGATCGCGAAAGAGGCGACCTTCGGCACCCCTGCAGTTTCGTCGGCGTATCTGCCGATGTCGGCGAACACGATGGATGAGGATCCGGGCTGGTTTTCGCCGACGCTGATGCAGGGTCTGCGGGACAAGCAGATCTACAACCTGCAGGGCGAGGCGAAGTTCGCCGGCGCAGTCACTGGCCCGATCTTTCCGTCGAATGCGATGGAACTGCTGGTGGCGTCTATCGGGCAGGACGCGGCGCCCGGGTACGGCGTGACGGGTTCGACGCCGACGTCCGCGACGACGCTGGCGTCCGGCATCACCGCCAACACGAACAACATCTCGTTGGCATCCGCCTCCGGCTATGCCGTCGGCTCGATCATCCAGGTGGATGTGAACGCGCCGGGAACCCCGACTACGACTGAGTGCCGGAAGATCGCAACGCTTGTTGGCACGGCCGGCACGGTCGACTCGAACTGGACTTACAACCATGCGAACGGCGTCGCCGTGAACGTGGTGGTGGCCCCGTTCACGCACACGATCAACCAGGCAAACTCGTTGCCGTCGCTGACTGTCGAGAAGATCATCGGCGGCTACCAGAGCTTGCAGTTCGCTGGCTGCCGGGTGAACAAGTTCGACCTGAAGGCGCCAGTGGGGAACACTGCGGTGGAAATCTCGGCGGACATGATGGGCCGGTCGGTCGCTGTCCTGGACTCGCCGACTTCGCCGAGCGTGGCGAACGAGCTGCCATACGTCTTCACCGAGGCGGCGCTGACGGTTTTCGGCGGCACCCGCAACGACGTCACCAACACGACGGTCAGCATCGACAACGCGGTCAAGGAGACGTACACCTACTCCGGCCAGCACGGGCCGAGTTTCCTGACGCCGGTAAGTCTGCACACGTCCGGCGCGATCGACCTGGTGTGGTCGTCGCTGGATGACTCGACCTACGGGGACTTCAGCCGGATGGCGAACCAGACGCTCGGCGCGTACTCCTTCACGCTGGCGCATCCGACGAATGGCGGCTCGATCACTATCAACCAGCCGCAGGTGGTGCTGAGCAAGTTCGGCTCCGACGTGAAGTTCGACGACGTGGTTATGTCGACGCTTACCTACGAGGCGTCGCGCGCGCTGACCGGCGGGTCGCAGTACACGATCAACGCGGTCGTGCTGAACAACGTCTACCTCGCCTACTGACTCCGCGTCGGTAGGCCTCTCCGTCATTCTCGCTCCCGGCAGTCCGCCGCGGGGCGTTTTTCATTCCCTGAAACGAGGTGCCCGTGGGGTTCCTTTCCGCGTACTCCGGCACAGAGAAGATCGACGTCGGCGGCGGCTACTGGATCGAGGTCCGCAAGTGCCTGTCGATCATCGACAAGCAGCGTGCCGAGAAGGCGCTGGCGTCGACGCCGCGTGTGGACATGTCGGGTGCCGGCACGATCACGCTGGACACTGCCGCGTTCCACAACGCCATGGTCGAGGCGTCCATCGTTGCCTGGAACCTCGACGACGACAACGGCGAGGTGTGGGCACTGTCGCCGTCGAATGTGAAGCGGGACAACATCGCCCGCCTGCCTGGGCCTGTGTTTGACCAGGTGTGGGAGGTCGTGGACGACCTGAACGGCCCCCGGGAGGCGGCCGACAAGGTTCGGTTTCCTGAGCCTGGCGTCATCGGCGATCCGGTCGGGGACGGTGGGTCCGCCGTCGTTACAGATGTTCGCGATGGAGCAGCAATTCTGGCAGCGGCTGGGGCTGCGCCGGGAGGACTTGGAGACACGCCCATGGCGTGAGGTTGATGAGTATGTCCTTTTCATCGAGTTGATCGTCCGTCAAGAGCAGGCACAGCAGGCTGCCGCGAGGGGGTCTGCTCGTGGGGCTGGGAGCTGAGGCTTTCACGGTTCTTGCTGTTCTTGAGGCCCGGGACAAAGCCTCCGAGATCTACGACAACGTCCAGAAGAAGCTGGACGAGTTGGCGGCGACGTTCAAGGGGGCCGCAGACTCCGCCGAGGTGTCCGGCGCGAAGATCGACGAGTCGCTGCTGCAGACCGCGTCCGGCGCCGATGCGCTGAGTTTGGCGACAGCGAAGGCCGAGGCGGCCTCCATCCGGCTTGATGCGGCAAACAAGGCGCAGGCGGACTCTGAGAAGGCTCTGCTGGAGGCGCAGGAGCAGGCGAAGGCCGCGGCCGACGGCGATACGGAGGCGATGCAGCGGCAGGTCGCCGCCGCGGACAAGCTCGCAGCGTCGCAGAAGGAGACAGCGAAGGCCACGAAGGCGCTGCGGGATGCAGAGGCCGACCAGAAGGCAATCACCGAGGCCCAGACCAAGGCCAACGACGACTCCACGAAGAAGACGGGGGCGCTGGGCGCGAAGCTCGGATCGGCTTCGGCGGCGATGGGCAAGGTCGGCCTCGGGGTTGTGCTGGCCGGTGCCCTGTTCGCTAAGGGTGCAGCCAACTTCCAGGATTCGACGACGGTTTTGACGACGTCGGGCGGCGAGTCCGCAGCCGAGCTTGAGAAGGCCAGGCAGGGGATTCTGAACCTGTCCGGTAGTACCGGCACCGCCACCAAGGAACTGACCAACGGCCTGTACATGCTGGGCTCGGCCGGTTTCGATGTGGCGCACGGCGGTTTGCAGGCGTTGCAGGCTGCGGCGCAGGGCGCGAAGGCGGAGAACGCCGACCTCGGCACGGTCAGCAACGCCTTGTCGACGATCCTGACCGACTACGGCATCAAGGTCGAGAACAACGCTAAGGGGCAGCAGGCCGCGAACGCGGTCATGGACCAGATGATCGCGGTGGTCCAGAACGGCAAGACCACCACGGAGGCTTTGGCGGCCTCGTTGTCGGCCGTGCTGCCGTTGGCTTCGACGGCGAAGCTCGGGTTCGACCAGATCGGCGGCGCCCTGGCGACGATGACGGGCCAGGGCATGTCGGCGCAGCAGGCGTCGCAGAACCTGGCGAACACCATCCGGTCGCTGCAGAACCCGAACGCTGTCGCGGTCAAGGAAATGCAGGCCATGGGCCTGAACGCGAACAACGTGTCGAAGAATCTCGGCAAGGTCGGCCTGACCGGCACGATTAACGAGCTGACGAGCGCGATCACTGCGCATATGGGCCCTGCCGGTTTGGTGGTGCAGACGGCGTTTCAGAACTCGACTGAGGCTGCGAAGAACGCCAACGCGCAGATCGCACAGATGCCGGCGAGTCTGCAGAAGCTCGCGAAGTCGTACCTGGATGGATCGGTCACTGCCAAGCAGTGGAAGGTGGACCTGCAAGGGCTTGACCCGGTGTCGGCGCACCTGATGCAGCAGTTCGCGACCACCGCGAACAAGACGCACCAGTTCAACGATCTCCTCGCGTCCGGGAGCCCGGCGGCGCAGACGTATAACGCGGCGCTGTCGAAGATGATGGGCGGCGCGACTGGCCTGAACACCGCCCTGATGCTGGGCGGCAACAACATGGGCAAGTTCCAGGCGAACGTGGGCAAGGTTCAGGACGCGGCAAAGGGCGCCGGCTCGAGCGTTGATGGCTGGTCGGAGATTCAGAAGAACTTCAACCAACAGCTGCTTCAGGCGAAAGACCAGGTTGAGGCGACCGGAATCAGGATTGGCACGGCCCTGTTGCCTGCGGTCACGGAGCTGTTGAAGAAGATCACTGCGATTCTCGTTCCGATCGAGTCGTGGATCCAGGGGCACCAGAAGCTGACAATGATCATCCTGGGGGCGGTCGCTGGGCTTGGGCTGCTGGTCGGGTCCATCAATTTGGCGGTGAAGGCCTACAAGGCGATCTCGAGCGCCGTTGGTGCTGTCAGCACGGCGGTTTCAAAGGTCATCGACCTTTTCGGTGGTGCCTCCGGCGCCCAGGACGCTAATGCTGCTTCGGCTGATGCTGCGGCGGCGTCGCAGGACGGCCTGGCCGCGTCCGAGGACACCGCGACTGCATCAACGGAGGCTTCGACTATTGCCACCGACGCCAATTCGACCTCGATGTTCCGCAGCGGGCTGGCAGCAGTAGGTACGGCAGCGAAGTATCTAATCGTTAAGGCAGCTCAAACGGCTGTGCTGCTGGCGACGAAAGCCTGGATGGCGGCACAGATTGCCTTTAACGCGGTGATGGACGCCAACCCGATCATCCTGGTGGTTGGCGCGATCGCCGCGTTGGCCGCCGGCGTGATCTACGCCTATACGCATTTCCAGGCTTTCCGAAACATCGTCGAGGCCGTGTGGAACTGGCTGAAGAGCGCCGTCTCCGACACGATCAACTTCGTCAAGGATCACTGGGCGTTGATCGTTCAGATCGTTACGGGCCCGATCGGGATCATCGCCGTCCAGGTGTATCAGCATTGGGACACCATAAAGCGGTATTTCTCGGATGCCGTTCACGCGGTCGAGTCCATCCTGAGCTGGTTCGGGTCGCTACCGGGGAAATTCGCGTCTTGGTTGGCGTCTGTGGCATCCGCTGTGGGGCACGGAGTCGCCTCCGCCGTCTCGTGGTTCGCAGGGCTACCCGGCCGAGTCGCGTCCGCCATCACCTCGTATTTCTCCGGGCTCGCAGGCGACTTCGGTCGCTGGATACGCGGCGTCTACAACTCGGAGGTCCAGGAGGGCGCGGCGATCCTGCAGTGGTTCAAGGACCTTCCAGGCAAGATCACTTCCGCCCTGGGCGACCTCAGCTCCACGCTGTGGAACGCCGGCGTCAGCCTTATCAAGGGCCTGATAGGCGGCATCGAATCCATGTTCGGCTCCGTCAAGGACAGCCTGACCGGGCTGGTCGGCGACATCACCTCCTGGAAGGGCCCGCCCGAGAAGGACAAGATCCTCCTCACCGGCAACGGCCGCTTGATCATCCAGGGACTCGTCGCAGGCCTCGACCAAGAAATCCCGGCCGTCAAAGCCAAGCTGCAAGGCCTGACCACCACCATCCAGGCCTCCGCAGCCCCAGCCCTGCCAGCCATCCCCGCAACCGGCGCCGGAACTGCGACTGGCGGAGCCGCCGGCACAACAGTCAACGTCTACAACGACTTCAACGGCGCGCACATCATGGGCAACGCCGACATGGAGTTGCTCGCGCAGAAAGTCAGCGGGGCAGTCGCCCGGATCCTCCCGACCGGGGGACTGCGCGTGGCCATGTAGCCGCTGCACGACACCTCGTCCGCTGAGCCTCGGGGGGTGCCGTGTCGCTGCCGTTGCCCAACCTAAGCCTGATCATCACGGCACCCAACGGCACCCCCACCGACTACACCCAGTACCTCGCATATGCAGGCTCCTCGTCACAGATGACGATCACGCAGAGTTTTGGCCGGCAAGGCGACACCGCCACCATCCCGCTAGTCGAGGACTGGCAGAGCTTGGCGCGGCCCAGCGTCTGGATCCTGGCGCTGTCGCAGATTTCGCTCGTAGACAACACCATCGGGCAAACCCTGTTCGCAGGGGTCGTCACCGAACCGACGCTTGTTGTTACTGGACCCAACCGCAACGAGTGGATTTTGAGGTGCGTGGACTACACGTTCTACGCCGACAACGTCATTGTCCACGGAACCTTCAACGGGTTGTCGATCGACGTAACCGTGGCGAAGCTGACGTCGCAGGCCAACTGCGGCATTAGCGCCACAACGACAGCTTCCGGCGGGTACGTGGCGCCGGGTCCGGTGCTGACACAGGTGAACCTGCCGTATCAGACCCTTTCATCGGCGTGGCGGTCGCTGGCGCAGCTGGCGTCGATCTCTACGCCTTACGGCTGGTACGTGGATCAAAACCTGAAGTTGCACTTCTTCGACGCCACCACCGCGATATCCAGCGGTGTCGCATTCAACACGGCACCGACTGCATCCGGTTCCGGGTCAGCAACCGAGGGCCACGTCGCGCTCGACACCCAGTTCTCCTACGGCTGGGACGGCACCTCAATCCGCAACAAGATCTTGGTACAGGGCGCGTCGCAGACCGTCAGCCCCAACCTGGATGGCGACCCCACCGATCAGTGGCTCGGCAACGGCGTGCAAACCGCGTGGCCGCTGCGGTACACCGTCACCGGCAGCCCGCAGCTCTACGTGAACGGCGTCTCCACGCAGGTTGTGATCCTCGCCGGTGGCACCACAACACGCGCACCGGGCGAGTGGGCGATCGAACAGAACGCCTGGGGGCAATGGTTCCTGGTCAACAATCCGGCTCCGGCTAACGGCTACGTGATCCAGATCTGGTACTCCTACCAGGTCCCGGTGATCGCGCAGGCCTCCGATGTGCAGTCGCAACTGGAATACACCGGCCCCAACAACGGGATCTTCGAGGAGTACATCTCCGACTCGTCGCTGTCGACGACGTCTATGGCGCTGGCTCGGGCCCAGCGGGAGAAAACCGAGTACGCGTTCGCGGCGGAGCGGATCACCTTCAACACCGCCGAGGAGTTCTTCGGCTGGGTACGGGCCGGCCAGACCTTCACGCTGACGTCATACCTGATCCCCGACACCCAGAACACGCTCATATGGGGGCTGCTGGGCGCAACGTTCCTGTGCATCTCGAACACTGTGACCTTCGGTCGCGGCGGCTACCGCACCATGAACATCACGGGGGTGCGTCTCTAATGCCGGGCGTGATTCGGCCCTACACGTTGACCGACGTGCTGCAGACGATGAACCAGGCACAGATCAACTCCGGAGCCACCACGGGCGACAATGCGACGCTATTCGGCGTGATCTCCGAAGTCGACGACTCCGTTACGGCGCTAGCAGACTTCGGAACCGCAGCGCACTCACCGACAGCCGGGTGGGATGCAGGCTATTGGGGATCCGTCACGTGGCAGTAATTCACAACCCGCGGTCGTCATTCATCGAGATCCACGGCCTGTTCACGCTGACCGTGAAGGGCGCGGACGGACAAGTCCGGGATGAGCGCGTCGGCGAGAACATCGTGTGCACGCAGGGCTTCACGCAGATCGCCGCAGCGCTGATGTGGTCGGGCATGCAGGACCAGGCCGCGAACCTGGGTGCGACATCTCCGACGTACCTGACTCCGCTGTACGGGGCAGTCGGGTCCGGGGTAGGCGCGGTCGCCAAAAGTGATACCGCCCTCTTTTCCGAACTCGGTCGGCAGCCCGTCGGCGGCAACGCCGCATCGCCTGCATCCTCTCTCGTCGCGGCACAGACGACGTGGCTGTTCTATTTCTCGCCGCCCGCCTCAACCTGGACCGTTACTGAGGCCGGCGTGTTCGCAGGCGCGACTGCGGTGTCGGGCAGTGGTTTCATGATGGATCACTGGGCGTTTTCGCCTGCGGTCACGGTCCCCACTACGGACAGCCTCATCTGTCAGCTGTCGTTGACGTTCGGGCCGTGAGGAGTAGCGCGTGACCGGGATCCCGTCGTGGCTCGGCGCTACCGCCGGGCAGAGTGCACAGGCGGGCCAGGTTAACCAGTTCCTCGGCGCCCACGCAGTCACATACTTGTATGCGGCGACGCAGAGGGCGGCACAGAGCACCGCCGGGTCTGGTTCCGTCAACTCCAACAGCCTGTGGATCGCGCAGTCGTTCAGCAGCGCCGTCGGTCAGACCGCGGTCGGGCGCGTGGTGCTAACGCTGGCGGTAACCGGCAGCCCGGCGCAGATGACGGTGGGGCTGTACGCGAACTCCGCGGGTGCCCCGGCCGGCTCGGCGCTGGTGTCGGTGGCTGTCCCGAAGGAATTCCTCACCGGAAGCCCTGTGCCCCTATCGATTCCGCTGCCCGCGACCATCACCGCCTCCACCACATACTGGATCGTCACCACGGCCGTCGGAAACGTCAGCAACCTCTACTCCTGGTCCAAGAGCAACCAGACGTCCGGCGCGTCAACCTCCACCAACGGCACCGCATGGTCGGCACAAACCTACGGGCTGCTGTACCAGGTGTTTGATCAGACCGCGACCGGTAGCCTCACGCACACTTTCGAGGATGCTGGATCCCGCTGGACGGCAATGGGCTACACGGGCAATCAGCTGACGTCGATGCAGGAGTACACGGCCGCGCAGGCCTCCGGGTACATCCAATCCTCGCGCACCTTGTCGTATTCGGGAACGCAGCTGATAGGGGTGGCCTAGTGGCTGGCGTACCCAACTACAGCGCCGCCCGTAACGGTGTCCTCGGCGACATCAGCGCCGTGGACGCCTCAGCGCAGATCAACCAGTTCCTAGGCAGCCACGGCGTCACGCCCATCTACGCCGGCACGCAGATCCTGACCCCGAACGGGCCGGGGCTCGGTGACACCACCCCGATCTCGTTCTGGCGCTACCACCTCGATGGCACCGACTACGACCAGCCGTTCACCATGTCCAGCACCGCTATCGGGAGGGTCTCGGTTCCAGCGCTGCCGGTCGGGGCTGGCGCGGATCTGATTGTGTCACTGTGCCTGGACTCGGCAGGCAGCCCAGGCGCCCCAATCGCCACCACCCGGATCCCGGCCGCATGGATCACGCAGTTGGCGGCGGTTGCTGGCGTGGCGGGCCCGTCAAGCGCCTTGCAGCTGTCCACGCCCGCGTCTGCGCCGCTAGCGACCCCACAGTTCAATGCGCTGATGTTCGGCGAAGGCATCAGCTACAACTGGACACCCCCGGCCCCGACCTCATCAGGCGCCATCGTCAACCCGGTCGCGATCGCCTCCGGTAACTACATGGTTATGGTCGGCGGCAGTATCGGCACCGGCGGCGCGGCGAATGTGTATACGGCGCCGTGGGACGGCGGATCGATCCTGGGGGCTGCCGTGTCCCAGCCGTCGCTGCCTGAGCCGTTGGCGTTGACGGCGCTGATGGCGAACTCGACGACACTCATTACCGCAGGTGGCGCGACCACCACGTTTTCGGGCCTGGTTTCGTCGGTGTATTCGGCCGGATGGAATCCGACAACCGGGCAGGTGTCGGCGTGGTCGCAGCAGACGGCGTTACCGCAGGCCGTTGCGGGTGCCTTCGGCGCCGCCACGGACACCGCTGTCTATGTGGTTGGTGGCCAAAACGGCACACCCTCCGTACTGTCCACCGTGTACTGGTCGACGATCTCCAACGGGCAGATTTCGTCGTGGAACACCGGGCCGCCGCTGCCGGTCGCGCTGAAGGGCGCATTCGTCACGATCATCGGGAACTACTTGGTGGTTGTCGGCGGCTACCCAACCGTTTCGATCACGTCGGCGTCAACAGCCCTCTACTACGCAGTCATCAATGCTGACGGGTCCCTCAATCCGTGGCAGTCGGGGCCGCCGATGCCGTATGGGGTGGGCAACCAGAACAGCGGCTACCTGGTTTGGAACGCCGAGGGATTGACCGTCATCGGCGGCTACAACGGTGTCAGTCTCGGCACGGAGATCCAGAACCTGTCGTTCGGGCCGAACGGCCCAGGCGTCTGGTCGCTGATTACTCTCGCCGGGCCCGGCGGCAACGCCGAGTTCCTCATCGGTCCAGGCCAGTGGCAGGTTTTCAGCCTGTACTCCACGTCCTACGCCACCGCCCCGCAGTACCAAGTTCCGCAGATCTCGGTGCCACTGCCCGCATCGGGGCTCACAAACGGCGCCACTTACCACATCCTGATGCGGCAAGCGGGCGGCGACCTGAACGACTACCTGAGGATGCCGTCGCAGTTCCAGGCATTCCCTGGGAACCCTACGGTACAGTCCCGCGCCAGCAGCGGCGGATCGTCGTGGACTCCGGACACGTCTGGTAACGCCGTACCGATCACGATCTACAACCAGGTCGCGTCCGGGCAGCCCATACATCTGCTGTCGGATTCTGGCGCCAGCCACACCATGATGGTCAACACCACCACGCCGGACGGCACACTACTCGGCGTCCTGGAGGCGACCGCGCAACCGGGCCCGGTACTGAACATCAACTCGACGTTCACAAACGGCACCACGCCGTGGACCGTGACCGGCGGCACCCTCACGCAGTCCACGGCGCACACCCGCGGGAATCTGCCAGCCGCGGGGCTGCTCACCCCGTCGGGGACTGATGCGTTGTCCTTCATCGAGTCCGACCAGGTCGCGGTCTTGCAGAGCCACGACTACACGGCCTCGGCGTGGCTGTACTCGCCGACCGGATACGCCAGTTGCGCCGTCAACATCAACTGGCACGACTCGTCCGGGGCGTTCCTGAGCAGAGTCACCGGCACCGTCACCTCGGTGCCGGCCACGACATGGACACAGTTGGTCACCACCAGCACCGGCGGTATCCCGGCCAGCGCTGCCTTCGCCAGCATCATCGTCGTCGAATCCGGTACCCCGCCGGCGACCGCGGTTCTGTACCTGTACGCGACCATCCAGGACGTGTCCGGGCCGATGCTGGCCGAGGTCTCCCAAATCAACTACACCGGCTCGTGGCCTGCCGCTATAAGCGCACCGCTGGGTGTCACCCCACTCGCCTGAGCCTCCTGGCCGCCGCACCGCTTCTTCACCGTTTCGGAGGGTGGTTCGTGGCGTCAACTATCGAACTGCTGCTACTCGCACAGACCACGCAGTGGCAGGGCGCGTGGACGCAGTACACGCCGGCCTGGACCTCCTCCGGGACCGCCCCGGCGATCGGTAACGGGGTCCGGATCGGCTATTACTCCAAGGTCGGCCGAATCGTCACCGCAAAGATCTTCATTCAGACCGGATCGACCTCGACCTACGGCACCGGGTTCTACTCGTTCTCGCTGCCGTTCACCGCCGCCGTCACAGGCGTCTCTGCCGGGGCGTTCGCCCACTCCGGCGTGATCAGCGCGCAGAACAACGGCGGCATCTTCTACACCGCCAACGCGGTCGTTCTGCAGTCGACCCCAACAGTCGTGAACGGCGTGCTCGCCGCGAACGCCAACTTCTTGGGCGCGACGACGCCCGTGACGTTCACTGGCGCCAACACGCAGTTCCAGACCACAATCACCTACGAGTCCACGTCCTGATCGGCAGGGCGTTGAGGAGTTCGCCGTGTCTGCCGAGCAGGTGCGTCAGCATGCCGTGAACCGGCGTCTCATGGAGACGATCGCGTACCCGGACCACGATCCGCGTAAGGCGTCCGCCGAGTACGCCCGTGTCCATCACCACCTGATTGTCGAACTTGACGAGCCGTGCTGGATCTGCGGCGTCCGCTACTCAACACTCCAAGACCCTGTGGCGAATCTGCATGGCGCAGTTCAGATGGAGACGCATCACTGGCGCGTGGAGTGGGCGCTGGCCGGCGCCGTGGATCCGGCGAAGATCTACGCGGACTTCCCCGAGATGGGCGCGGCGGACAACGAGCACCTGCGGGCATGGCTGGACTCAGAGTCGAACATGCTCGTGATCTGCGACATTCACCACCGTCACCCTCACTACGGGATCCATGAGATCAGCTACCCGGCGTGGGTGGTCCAGCGCGAGCTTCGCGACTCCTGGGACCTGGTGAAGGGCGACATGAGACCGGGTCCGCGGTGAATACACGGTGCGCGAGTACCGCCGTAGCCGTTGTGTCAGGCGCATATCTTGACCTTGTTCGACGATTTATATGCGGAGTTTTCGGCTAACACCCCCTTTAATCCTATGCATAATCGTATGTGCGAGTCCGCAAAACCTGGTCGCGGCTCAGCCAAGGGGGAATCATGATCGGGTACCCGTATTGGGGCATCCTGCAGGCTTGCGGCGGAGTAATGATGTGCTTCGGCGTGAAGCGACTGTTCACCGTGCACGGGGTGCACCGGCTGCCGCGTAAGTGTGCGCGCTGGATGGTGCGCCTGTGGCGGTCTCTGTCTACTGCCGTCCGAAAGCACTTCGCTCCGGTCCCTCGCAAGCGCTGGATCCCGTAGACAACAACGCGCTTTGAAGCCCCCGCCGTCTTCGGCGGGGGCTTCGTCGTCCCCAGCACCGGACTTCTCATGGCAGGGGGCCGGCTTGAGTCTGCTTACCTGGCTCAACTTGGAGTTTTGGGGTCCGGTATGGCCGAACCTGGTCGCCTCCGCGATCTGCGCCAGTGCGGCGGTGTTGCGGGTCCGTATCCACCTGCGCCGACATCGCGAGGTGTTGGCGAAGCAGCACGCCGCCACACATGCGCTGATCTCCGGACTGCATGAGCGGCTGGACGCGCTAGGCGCGGAACGAAGGGGGATCCCGTGACCACGATCTTCGGCACCGACATCTCGTCGTTCCAGCACGGCCTGGACCTGTCCCGACTCGCCGCCGCCGCGTTCGTCATCGCAAAGACCACGGAGGGCACGTACTACACCGACGCCGACTACGACGGCTGGCGCAGGCAGGCCGCTGCTCTCGGCAAGACCTTCGCCTGGTATCACTTCCTATCCGGCGAGGACGTGCATGCGCAGGTCGCGCACTGCCTGGCGCACGTCGGCGACAAGGCGCTGCCGGGGATGCTCGACGTCGAACCGACCGGCAACTACACGCCGACACTTGCTCAGGCTCTGGCGTGGATCGACGCCGCACACGCCGCCGGCTTGAACCTGCGCCTGGCGTACATCCCCAGGTGGCTGCACCAGCAGTGGGATTCGCCGTCGCTGTCTGGGCTGGTGAGCCGCGACGTGTACCTGGTGTCGTCGTCGTACCCGGGCGGCTCCGGCACCCCAGCGGCGCTATACCCGGGCGGCGGCGCGGCCGGCTGGCTCCCTTACGGCGGCGTGACACCGCTGATCTACCAGTTCACGAGCCAGGCATCCGACGGCGGGATGGACCTGGACTACAACGCGTTCCGCGGCACGCTCGCGGAGCTTCAGCAGATTCTCGGAGGTGGCGACATGCCCCTGACTCAGGCGGACGCCGACCTGCTCGTCAACGCGATGCTGGCGAAGCTGCCAGCGGCGACCGCAGCGGCCACCTACGACTACGGCCGCGAATCCGTCACCGTCATGGTCAACGGCAAGCCGCAAGTGGTGAAGAACGTTCCGTTCGGCCAGCTGGCGCACGGCGCGTGGGTTGCTACAAACGACCCGACCGGCGGCCTGGAGCAGATGCGCGGCCAGGTCAACGACCTGTTCCACCGGCCCCGGTTCCAGCCAGTAGATCTCGACGCGCTTGCCGCCTCGGTGGCGACGCTGGTCAAGACTGAGATCGAGCGGGCGATCGCGGCGGACCTGCCCGCCGACCAGATCGCCACCCAGCTTGCGGAAGCGGTGGTAAACACGCTGACGGTCACGCTCGGGACGAAAACCCAGGCGCTGGCGCAGACCTCAGCCCCTGCGCCTGTTAAGAGCTGATCGCTGACCCGCACTGTCCCGCCTACGCTGCGGGAGGCCGCGCCGTGACCGACACCGACCCGATGACTCCCGGCGAGATCAGCCGCGCTATGAAGCGGCTGGAAGCTGAAGATCGGGCCCAGGCCGACCGCCTCACCTCCCTGGCCGCGGAAATGCTGCCGGTGAAACTCTGGGACGCCGAACACCGTGCCCTCAGCGAGCAGCTGCGGCGCCACGAGCAGGAATCCGCCGAGAGGTTCGGCCGGCTGGAGCGCCAGTTGGACACCTACCGGGCCACCTGTGACAAGCGCGTCGAAGACGTCGAGGGCGACATCGATGAGCTACGGCGCGACCGAGACCGCCGCTCCGAACTCACCTGGCAGAAGGCAGTCGGCCTGATTGCCGCGCTGGCGGCAGTCGCCACAGTGATCGTGACCGTCCTGGGGCAATCAAAGGGGATCCGGTAGTTATCCCAGCGCTGTCAGCACCGGCAACAGGCACCCAGGCGGGCGGCAAACGAAAGGGATCAATTGACATCCATCCCTCCCTTCGGGGAGGACATTCCAGCCGTCGCCAGCTGGTCTTCCTGCTTCAACGCCAACTGCCCGCCCCGACGAATCGGCTGGGGTCTTACGCCGGCTCCACAGGCCGTAACCGCGAGCCCCGCGGCCAGAATGTTCTTCGCTGCGTTCACGTCCCGGTCATGAACGGCGCCGCACGGGCACGTCCACTCCCGGACCTTCAGCGGCATCTTGCCTTGCAGGCACCCGCATGCCGAGCACAGCTTGCTCGACGGGAACCAGCGATCGATCACCACCAACTCCCGGCCGTACCAAGCACACTTGTACTCCAACGTCGATCGGAACTCGCCCCACGATGCGTCCGATATGGCGCGGGCGAGACTATGGTTCTTAACCATGTTGCGGACACACAAATCCTCGATCACGATCGTTTGGTTCTCACGAACGAGTCGAGTGGTCAGCTTATGCAAGTAGTTCCGGCGACGGTCGACGATCCGGGCATGAACCCGGGCGACCTTCACCCTTGCCTTGGCGCGGTTTGCAGAGTCGGGTTTCTTGCGAGATAGCTCCCGCTGCGCCTTGGCCAAGCGGGCCCGGTCGCGACGCTCGTGGCGCGGGTTGACGACCTTCTCCCCCGTTGAGAGGGTTGCCAGGCTGTCGAGGCCAACATCGATCCCGACTGTGGCATGAGTGCTGGTTGCGGGTTCAACCCGATCCTCGCACAGAATTGATACGTGCCAGCGGCCAGCCGGATCCTTCACCACGGTAACCGACGTCGGTTCGGCACCCTCAGGTAGCGGGCGCGACCACACGATGTTCAACGATTCGGCCATCTTTGCGAGAAACAGACGGCCGTTGCGGATCCGAAACGCCGAGCGGGTGTAGGTAGCCGAGGCTCGAGATTTCTTGCGATCCTTAAACCGCGGATACCGGGCCCTTTTGGCAAAGAAGTTGGTAAACGCCGCCTGCTGGTGCCGCAATGCTTGCTGCAGTGGAATCGACGACACCTCGTTCAGGAACGCCATCTCTTCAGTGCGCTTCCACGCCGTTAGCGCCGCCGACGTCTGAATGAACGAGGTGCGCTGCTGTCGTTCACGCCAAGCGTCCGAACGCTCCTGCAGTGCTTTGTTGTACACGAATCGGACGCAACCGAAGGTGCGGACGAGTACGTCCGCCTGCTCCTCAGTGGGGTAGAAGCGGTACTTGAAAGCCCGCTTGACCTGCTGCGTCACGTCTTGCAGTTTATCAGAATCCGCATACAGGAAGGACTGAAACAGTGCGATTCTCAGCTGCTTTTCACCCTGAAGAGCAGGAGGCTTTCGCATTGCCCCGAGTAGCGCAGGACCATCACTGGCACGTGTTGGAGTGATGCACTTGCTGCAAGAGTCCTTACGGCGACACTGGTGGACCGCCGCGCTAGCGCTGCTCGCCGCCGTCGTGGTTGCGGTCCTGGTGTTCATGCTCGCCAAGCTCGGGGCTGCCTCGAACCAGTTGGACGAACTGCGAGCACAGCAGTCGCAGCAGTCGAAGGCGGTCACACTGCTGTCGTCGAACCTCGCCGACGCGCAGACCCAGTTGAAGCAGCACGGCATTCAGCCATCGCAGCCTGCGCCCGCGCAGATCATCGCGCAGGTTGGTCCGCCCGGCGTGGCCGGCGCTCAAGGTCCCGAAGGGAAGCAGGGTGGTGTCGGGCCCAGCGGGCCGCCTGGACCTGCGGGATCCCCGGGAAGTCCCGGCGCAACCGGGCCGGCCGGGCCGTCGGGGGCGGTCGGCGCCTCGGGTGCTCCGGGTTCACCGGGCCCGACGGGTCCAGGCGGCGAGGTCGGCCCGTCGGGGAGCGCAGGCGAGCCGGGAAGTCCGGGTCCAAGCGGTCCTTCCGGGCCACCGGGGCCAAGTGGCGCCAGCGGTGCTTCCGGCGCACCCGGCAGCCCCGGCCCTGTATGCCCGAGCGGTTACCAGCCAACCCCGGAGAAGATCAACGGGCATGACGCGGTGGTATGCGAGCAGGCCCCAGCGTCGCCGCCGCCGAGTACTGCATCCTCCGCTGCGCCCGCTGCACGACAGACCGGCATCGCCAACGGCGGCGCGTCGCAGCCCACGCGGACGTGGCCAGTGCTGCTTCTGTCGGCGGTGCTTGTGTGGCCGCCGGAGAAGCGCTCACTATTCCTGTAGTACCGGCTCAAACTTTCGGCCCCGCCCTCCCGGTTCGTCCGCGGAGGGCGGGGCCGTTTCGTCATGCCCAGGCCGTGTCGGGCTCGCGTTGGCTTTCCTTCCACGCCGGATCCGGGTCGGGCGCGAAGGGGCCCCGGAACGGCGTCCCGTCTGCACGGTCGCAGTAGAACCGGATGGCGCCGAGGTCGTACACACGGCAGCCGTTGCGCAGGTACGAGGCGACACGCCGGAACAAGTCGGGGTCGTAGCCGTGGGGGCGCGTGCGGTCGCCGCGAGCGTAGGCATCGGCGACGGCGGCGAGTTCGTCGCGGGTGCCGGCGTGGACGGTGACGCTACCGGCGTAGCGGGTGCGGACGGTCATGGAGTCGCCTGCAGCGGCTGAAGCGCGCCTACGGTCGTCTTCCATTCGGTGCCGCCGTCCGTCGGGCGTAGCCATACGGAGTAGCCGTTGATGTGCTTCACGACCTCCATGACCTCACCCACGCAGCCCTTGGTGGAGTCGTAGACGCGGGTCTTCGGCCGCAGGCCGTGTTCGACGCAGATGCGCTGATCGGAGACGACGGCGTCAGCGAGCGTGATGTCGACGGTGTAGACGCCGGTACCGCCGCAGCGGCAGGCGGACGGCGGCTTGGGCGCCGCCGAGGCGGCCGTTTCGGCTCGTTGACTGACCTGCATAGCCGCTCCGATCCGTTGACCTGGGTACCCAAGTTGGACGATATTCCCGCGCCCACCGCCGGTCAAGTACCTGGGTACTCATGTCGCGCTACTGTGTGGGCATGAGCACCGTGACGCCACCACGGGAACGAATCGCCGCCGATTTGCGCACTGCCATCCTCGACAGGCACTACGCCCCCGGCGCGCCACTACCATCCGCACACGACCTCTGCCGCCAGTACGGCACGAGCCGCATCACGGTTCGCCGAGCACTGGAGAAACTCCACGCCGACGGGCTAATCGTCATGCGCCAAGGCGCGGTGCCGCACGTGCGCACCGTGCCGTCGGTACGCATCGCCATCGTCGCCGCCGACTGGCGACGCCACCGCGACGCTGACCGGCCCGGATTCAACGCCACCGTCGCCGAGCACGGCATCATCGGGCGCCAAGAAATCCTCGACGTCCAAAATGGCGTAGCCGCACCCGGCCCCGTTGCGGACGAACTCCGACTCGACGACGGCGACTACACGGTAATGCGGCTGGTCCGGATGTTCGCCGATGACGTGCCAGTTCGGCTGGTACGCAGCTGGTTCCCTGCCACGTGGGCAGCCGGGACACCGCTGGCGCAGCTGCCCCGGATCCGCGGCGGCACCGCCCGGGTCGTGGAGGACCTGCGCGGACCGCTCGCCACATCCTGGGTTGATCTGGAAGGCCGCAACCCCACCGACGAGGAACGGGACCTGCTGGGCCTGGCCCGCGGCATCACGGTGGTTCACACCACCACCACGTTCGAGGACGTGCATGGCCGGCCGGTATACGTGCAGGAGGAGATCGCCGACGCGTCCCGGCACACGTGGCGGTTTCGGGTGGAGTTGCGGTGACCTGCCTGACCGCCGGCGCCTGCCTGTCGCTGACGGGGCGGTTCGCACAGTTCGGGCAGCAGGCCGCGTGGGGGCTCAGGTTGTGGGCGGACGACGCCGGCGTTGATCTGACCGTGGTCGACGACGAAAGCGACCGGGCGGTCCTGGCCGAGAAGCTACCCATCGTGGCAGCCCATACGGAACTGCTGTTCGGGCCGTATTCCACGGTGCTGATGCGTGCCGCAATCCCGATCGCTGCGGTGGCCGGGCGACTACTGTTCAACCACGGCGGTTCGGGCGGCAGCCTGAACCAGCCCGGTCGTGTCGTCAACGTCCTCACCCCGGCCCGCCGCTACGCCGTCCCGTTCGTCGCGTATCTCGCCGCTGCAGAACATGCCCCGCTGTTCACTAGTGCCGGCCGTGGAACGTTCGGTCGCCACATCGTCACCGGCGCCCGAGACGCGGCGTACACGGCTGGCCTGACCGTCGAGGTACTCAACCCCGATTCGCCGCCCACGGGAACGTGGGACCTCCTCTGCGCCGGGGTATACGAAGATGACGTCGCCACCGTTCAATCCGCGCAGTCGATGCAGAACCCTCCGCGGTTTCTGTGCTCGGTCGCGGCCGGCGTGACACAGTTCGCCGAGGACGTCCCCAACCCGAACGGCGTGTTCGGGATCGGGCAGTGGGCGCCCGATGCCAGCCGGGAGAAGTTGAACTTCACAGACCGGTGGCGCGTCAGGTTCGGCGCCGCGCCGGACTACCCGGGTGTGCAGGCGTATGCGGCCGGCGTCATCGCCGAGGCTGCGGTCCGCGCGTGCGGTTCCGCCGAGGCAGGGCCGCTGTGGCAGACGCTGGCGGCGATGGACACGCAGACCGTGTTCGGCCGGTTCCGGTTGGACCCGGACACCGGCGAGCAGGTGGGGCACGAGGCCGTGCTCACGCAGTGGCGCGACGGCCGGCAGGTGGCTGTGTAGCACTCTCGCCTGCCACGCGTCTCATTCCTCAGGCTGCTGCACGAACCACCCCGAGGTGGCCCGCACGATCGGGAACAGCTCCGGGATGCGTGCGATGCCCCACTCGTCCGCGATCTGCCACCAAGCGTCCATCAACCCGCGGCCGTGCGGCGACAGGCGGTACCGCACCCGCGGCGGCTCGACTGCCTGCCATACGATTAGACCCTTCGCTACCAGGCGATTAAGTGTGTCGTGCAGCATAGGCCGGGCCAGCGTCCGCACCACCCGCTCCGGGCCAGCCGTCGCCTCCAGGTCGGCATTGATCCTGGCCTCGAGATCCAACGGCCCGATGCCGTCGCAGCCGGCGCTGTCCACGTACACCATCAGCGGATTCGACCACATGCCGGCCAGTAGACCGATTGCCATGCCCGTCGCCCGATGCTCCTCGCGCATAGACTCCGGCACCGGCCCGTCCAGCGGCGGCAGGCCCAGCCGGACCCGTGTCGCCGCCACCAAGAAGCCGAAGTCCTCCATAGCCCATGCCGTCAGCGGGCCGAGCGCACCGACCAGCTCGGCGCCGAGCCTGGTGATCTCGTAGCGGGTGTGAGAACCGGGCCCGTGGTACACGCACCGCACAACCAGCCCCTGCTCCCGCAGGTGCCGCAGCAGACCGCTTATCCCCTCCGACAGGTCACGCATCCCCACCAGCGGCGCGTCTGCCAAGTTCGCCTCCGCCAGATAGTTCTTCAGGTCCTGCGGACGCAGGTGCGGATCCTGGCACAGTGACGTCAGGATCGGGTACACCCCGACGGGGCGCAGGATCAGCGACGGGAACGCGGCACCCCGATGGTGGGCAAGATCCCACTGCATGTCAGCCTCCTCCCCGCCACCATGGCGCCACTGGCGCGTAGTTCGACAACTTATCCAGTTGCGCGGGGCGATGCATGATCAAAACACCGCATCGCAGGGTTCACCCAAACGAGGGACGCACGTTCGCCCCGGTTTGTGTTGAGTATGATCCAACTTCAGGTTGTATTTCTGTTCACAGAGGGCTCACAGCGACGTAGCGTGCAGGGATACGCGCCGATCACGTCACCGTGGCAGGGGCTGGCGAGCGGGACGGCGGGTCGCTCAGTACAGACACGCCGTCAGGAGGTCATCGTTCCATGCGCACTCATCGCCTCTCCCGGAAGCAGATCGACGGCAGCTCGGAGGAGGATCCCGAGCCGCTCGGGAAATTACGGCGGCGCTGCACTGGGGGCGCGTTCGCCGCTGCCTTCGTGTATATGGCGGCGTTCATCACCGACATCGCACGCCGCACCACCAGCGACAACATGGTCGTGTCAGGGGTGGAGATGGCCGCTGTGGGGCTGGGGGCTCTGTGCGGTTTCATCGCAACGGTTGCGTGGCTGCTGACCGAGAACACCAAGTACGCCCTGGCGATCTGGAAGGCCAGCAGCCGTGCGCAGCGACTGTTGGACGCAGCCGTACTGGAGTACCAGGAGGTCGACATGGCCGACACCGTCGAGATCCCGCTGAAGACGATTCCGATCAACCATGGGCGTGAAATCCGGCGGCGCCGTGACAGCCGCCGGGCCGTCTAGACGGCTGCTGTGATGATCGTTCGGCGGCGACGTGCGCACAACCGTGCACACTTTCGCCGCCACGGAAGGGGCTTGAGGCCTTAGATGCAGTTCAGGCCATGATCCTGGTGTCCGAGGGGGGACTTGAACCCTATTCCTACACCCTGATCAGGCCGTTACGGGGCCATGCTAGCCACGTACTTCTCCGCGCTTCGACGCACTTCTCCATCGCCGTGCACACAAGGTGTGCAAGATTCCAAGAACGCGCGCAACCGATCAGCCGTCGCCCTACCGTGGGCGTATGGCCTACGTCGTCACCCGAGAACGCAAGCCCCGCAAGGGCGAAAAGAAGCCCACCTTCTCCTACCAAGTCAAGTGGCGCACCGGCGCCACCGCCAAAGGCGCACCCCAGGCGCAGACGTTCCGCGACCCGGGCGACGCTGCCCTCTTCAAGGATGCTGTTGAGCGGGCAGGCGAGAACTGGCCCCCGAACTTCATCCCCAAGTACGGATGGGTCGACCCGGACACATATCGCCGCTGGCTTGGCGAGGACGTCGCCGTCGACACCAGCAGCACCCCGAGGTTCATCGACTTCGCCGCCGAGTGGGTAAAGAACCTGTCAGGTATCCAAGGCAGCACCAGGCACCGGTACCGCCGCATCCTCGCCCTGCACGTCCTACCGTGGTTCGGCGACTGCCTCATCAACGACACCAAGGGACTCAACACCCGCAAGATCGGCGGCTGGATCAACCACCTCGCGACCGAAAGCCCAGCGCCTGGTTCCGACGAAGAGCGCACCGCGCTGAAGCCCAAGAGCATCCACAACGTGCACGGTGTCCTGTCGTCCATCCTTCAGGAGGCGGTTGAGGCCGAGCCGGCGCTACGCGAAACCAATCCGTGCAGTAGAAGCAAGCTGCCGAAGGTGCTGCCGACCGAAGGCGACGAGGAGATGGTTTTCCTCTCTCCCGAAGAGTTCGACGCCATCATCAGCGTAATCAAGCCCGACGCCATCCCGCTAGCGACCATCCTGGTTGGAACCGGCCTGCGCTACTCCGAGGCAACTGCGCTCCAGGTGCGGGACCTGGAATTGCTCGGTCGGCGCCCCCGCCTGACCGTGTGGCGCGCCTGGAAGAAACAGGAGGACGGCACCTGGGAGTTGGGTCCGCCGAAGACACCAAAGGCACAGCGCAACGTGTCCCTGAGTCCGGCACAGGTGAAGCTACTGCTGCCGCTGGTCGCCGGCAGGAAACGGAAGGATCTTGTTTTTGCAGGCCCCGGCGGCGGCAGGTGGGTTCACCAGACGTTCTTCACCGGCCGGTGGCGTCCGGCGGTGTACAAGGCGGTGCGGTGCGCCATGCACCAGCAGCAGGACTGGGACGCCAACATCGGGCGCCGCGGGTTCCGGGACCTGACCAACGAACACATCGTGCCGTGCGGCTGCTTTGGGACGCTGGAGAAGGTGCCGCGCATTCATGATCTGCGGCATACGCAGGTAGCGTGGCTGATCCGTGCCAACCAGCCGATCGCTGCCATTCAGAGGCGTCTCGGTCACGAGTCGATCCAGACCACCATCGACCGGTACGGCCATCTTCTGGACGATATCGATGACGAAATGGTTGTGGCGCTAGACGCACTGATGACTCGCGGCCGGGAACCAGTGCTGGCCGCCTAACAAACGCGCTCGCCGTGCCCGCGATATTCAGGCCGCCGACCCGGCCTCGTCGTCGTCCTCGCTGCCACCGTGCTCGGACAGCCTCTGTGCCATGTTGCGGGCCCGTCGCTCACTTTGCGCGCGGTCGTCCAGGTAGTCGTCAATGAGGGCCCGTCGGACCTTTAAAGACAGGTGCTTCATGCCCATGATCTCTTCGACCACAGGATCGACGGGATTGCCCTGATCGGCACCGGCACCGTCGGCGCCCTGCTGTTCTAGCCGCTCCGCCACCGGGTCGAATCCGGCCGCGCGGAGGGCGTCGGTATCTCGAGCATTCAGCACCTGCGCTGCAGCAAGCACCATGTTCGCGTCCGGGGCGTTTTCGCCGTTGGCCCACTGGGACGCGGTCTGTTTGGAGATGTCGTAGCCGGCCGCGGCCATGCGCCGTCGGAACTCGGCTTGGTTCAGCCGTTGAGATGCCAGGTGGGAGCGCATGAATGCCCCCCAGCTTTCGGCTGCCGGGTTGTTGCGCGCCACGGTCCGCCTGCCTTGGTAAGGGATTGCCACTGCCGGTCGCACGGAATCCTAGCCCCTCTGTCCTAAGAATAGGACAACGACGCGCACCGTCGTGCGCTCCCCCACAACACCGCCCACGCCTAGCAACATAAACGCCACTGTGGGCAACCGCCATGACCACGGGCGGGCAGTTGAAGCACTCTGCGATCCGTGCCCCAAAAAATCTTCGAAGAAACCGTCCTGCCTTCAGGACTCCAGGTGTAGTCTGTCCTGCATGACGGACGTCAGTAAGACTGGACGTCGCCGTGGGATACCGCTCCGGCTGGAGGACAACGTCCTCGATCTCATCGCCGCCGGGCGCGACGATCTACGCGACAGCGACGGCAACCCTGTCCCCAACCGCATCGCAGAGGCCGCCGGCATCTACAGGCAGCGGCTCTCGCCGATGCAGCCCACCCAAGACCCGTGGACCATGGGCGCGCTCGTGCGCTACTACGCGGTCAGCCATGGCGTCAGCAACAAAGAAGCCATCGCCGCCCTGCTGTGCATCGACGAGACCGAGGCGGCAGCGGCATGACCGACTCACGGTTCGACGAACCTGACCTGACCGCAGCGCAGCTCGGAAGACTCATGGAGTTGACCGAGCGTCAGGTGAAAGACCGCGTCGCCAAGAAGAAGTTCATCTGCCACTGGCGCGGCGGCACTCCCACGAACCCGCGGAACATGCGGTTCACGCCCGAGGACGTCGCCTACAACCGTAGCGTCGGAACTGCCGGGGCTGCACTGCCGGCCGGTCTTACCGAAGCCAAGATTCGCAACGGCGTAGCCCGGCTGCGCAAGGCCCAGCAGGCGGTGCTGTCGCCGTGACCGCCGTTGCGCTGGCTGATCGCCCCACCGCGCTGTACCGCCTGTTTCGCAGCGAGACGTTTCTGTACGTCGGTATCTCGTGCGACCCCGACGGTCGCTTGCTGGACCACAAAGCACAGAAGCCGTGGTGGCCTGACGTTAACCGCGTCAAAGTCACGTGGTACCGCGACAGGATGTCGGCACTGCGGGAAGAGGCTTGGGCAATAGCGCTCGAGGTGCCACTGTACAACGATCACCGTCCGGATCCACTGCGATTTGGTGCACGTGACGCCGGAATGGGCACCTCAATCAGCCTTCGCAGACTGAGTATCGGCGAGGCTGCGAAGTACCTCCGTGTCCCGCCTGTCGAACTGTTCGATCTGGTCAGCACCGGAGTTCTTCCGCACAACCGGGCGGGCTCAACGGTGTGGTTCAGCAAGAGCCACATGCGATTCATCCGGCGCCAAATGACCCGGAACGCCTTGGCGGTAGCTGGCGACTTCATGGGCGAGATCAACCGACTGTCCAACCCGCCTCAGAACCTTGCGGCGGCGTAGCACCACCAGTGCGTGAAGGGCGCCAAGCCGGGGGCCACCGGCCGGACGCCCAAGTCACGCAGCACCTTCACAAGCTCGATCTCTGAACTCAGGAAGAAGGTGAAGGCATTGCGCTTCTTACAGCGTAAGCGCCGTTCCCATCGCAAGGCCAATACTCGCGGCTTGAGGGTGGTTTTCCGCCCCCGCCGTACCCCCGCAGGCGGCCACGTCCCCGCTTCGCTGCCGTCGCTGCCGCCCGGCGCGATGCCGCAGCGCACGGTGGAGCTGCCGAAGCTCCCGGCACGTACCGCGTTCCCGCCGGAGGTCCAGGAATCCGCACGACGCGTCACCGGCAGTGCGCACCCCCGGCCGGCCTACGAGATCGACACCAGCAAGCCGCTGTTCCGCAACGAACCGGCGATGGCGCTGTACGAGGACCGCTACCAGGCGCGGCTGCGGGAGATCCAGAGGTTCGCCCAGCCGTGGTCCGACGGCACCGGCGTGGTGCACGGTTCGGGCCAGAGCCCGAAGACGATCACGTGGTCCACCGCTGACTACCGCGAGTTCGCGGGCGACGGACAGCAGGTGTCGCGATGAGCGTTCTCACCGACCGGTTCATGCTGAACACGCATGTCGCTGGCCACGCACTGCTGTCCACCGCGCTGGACGTCGCCGCGAAGGTTCACGCCCTGCTCCCCGACGGCGTGACCTTGAGGGCCTGGACGCTTCTGCCGTGCGAGATCGCCGGCGAGGTGGCATCTCTGAACGACGACGCCGCAATCGCCTGGATCATCTGGCTCTCACAACTGCCGAACTGGCACTTCGAGGAGAGCCTACTGAAGCACTCCGACTTCCTGCCCAAGCCCTACGTGGCCATCGCTGCCGTCACCGACATGGACGGCATGCCGGTCCGGATCTGGGCGCACGTCGCCGCCGACTCGCGGAAGGCCACGGGCGAAGCGCAGCAGGCCACAGCCGACGAGAAGGAGAAGGCGGCATGACGACCGTCATGGAACGCGCGGAGGCTTTTGCCGCCGCCCTCAATGACGCCCGCACCGACCTGCCCTGGCGTCTCGGTACCTCGGTCACCACGCGCTGGATCACCGGCATGCTCGACGAGGGCTCTGCCTGGATCAAGGCCAACTCGGACATCCTACCGTACAACGTCGACGCGTCGTGGCAGCAGATGGACAACGGTCCGCTGCTGAAGCTGCGGGCGCGGAACGTCGAGGACGTGGCCGTGCTGTTGTCGGTGGCCTGCGCACTGTCGGACCGGTTCGGCGTGGGCGTGCAGACGTACCAGCCAGCGCATCTCGGCACTGTCGGGGTGTCGGTGGAGCGGATCTCCATGGACGGCTACCGGGCCGGGGCGCTGCGGATCGACTTCTCTGGCTCGGCGCGGCTGGCGGTGGCCTCGTGACGATTCTGACTGACCGCACCTCGGTCGCTACCTACGTCGAGACCCGTCCGACGATCGGCTCGGGCAGTCGTGACCCGCGCATGGCCCAGGCGATGCAGCGTTTCCTGGACGCGCACGCCGCCGCTGATGAGGTCCGCGCCGATCTGACGCGTGCGCAGGCTGCGGGTGTGGATCCGCTGCCGCCGGGTGTGGAGTTCCTGTTCGAGGCGGCGAACTCGTCGTGGCAGGAGTTGCTGACGCTGGCAGGCGAGGACACGGAGTGGGTGCAGGCTGCGGCGGAGTCGCAGTTGGGCGCGGCGTCGATGCGCGAGTACGCGGGCCGGCGTCGCCGATCGGGGCATGTGGTGGCGCCGCGGTTCTCCAGTTGGGAAGAGTCGGTTGGCAATCTGGACTGGTCTGGGGGCCGTGCGGCATGACTTCAACCGATGTCCTGTCCGATCCCGATGCCCGGTTCGCCGTGGTTGATGAGCTGCGGCGTCTGGCCGGGTCCGCCGAGCTGGCCGGTAACCGTGCGGTGCAGTGCGGCGACTACCGCACGGCCGTGCCGGATCTGATGCTGGCGGCCCGGTACGACCGGGCGGCGAACGCCCTGACGGCAGGTGTGCGTTTCGACCCGCGTGACCGGCAGCAGGTTGAGCAGGCGTGCACGAACGTCAAGAAGTGCTTGGGGCAGGCCGCCCGCCCGCTGGCGGCGATCGGCGGTGCCTGGTGACCGCCACCCTTCCTGAGGACGTGACCGCAACGTTGATTCCCGGCGCGGCACCGTTGGTGCGCGTCCGCACCAAGGGCTACTACAAGGACACCGGAACCGGCGAGAAGTACACGTCGGTGACGACGATCCTGGACCGCAACGTCGCGAAGCATCTGGAGCATTGGGCCGGCAACACGGTTGCCCGGTGCGCCATGGACAACCTGCCGTACCTGGTGAAGTCATCCCGGGATGTCGATGAGCGGATCGACGCCTACGAGTGGCTGAAGCGGGCGCACGAGCGGAAGAAGAACGAGCGCGGCGCCATCGGAACCGCGATCCACTCGCTGATCGAGGCGCAGATCCTGGGTACGCCACTGGCCCCGGAGGTTGCGGAGAACCCTGAGTTCGTTCCGTACCAGCGGCGCTTCGAAGACTTCGTGCGCGAGTGGAGGGTGGAGTTCACCGCCTCCGAAATGATCGTCGCGAACACCACCTACGGCTACGGCGGCACGCTCGACACGCTGCTGCGCAGTGCCCTGATCGCCGAAGTACTGGGCGTGAACCCGGCCCTGGACATCGCCGAGGACACCAAAGGTCTGGCGCTCGACACGCTTCTCCCCACCCCTACCGGCTGGACCACCATGGCGGCCGTTCAGGTTGGCGATGTCCTTCTGTCCTCGCTGGGTGCGCCATGCGTTGTCACTGAGGTCTCGGATGTGCATCAGCGGGATTGCTACCGCGTCACCTTCGACGACGGAAGCTCCGTCGTGTGCGACGACGAACACCTGTGGCTGACTGACAGCGGGGCTGGCAAGGTTCGGCGCCAGGTTGCCACGACGGTCCAACTCCGCTCTTCGTTGTGGCTCCACGGTCAGCGCCAACACCGGGTTCCGGTCGTTCGCGCGCTTGATCTGCCGGCTAGGTCCTTGCCGATAGATTCATATGTGTTGGGCGTGTGGCTGGGCGACGGCAAGCACACGAGCGGCGAGATCACCAACCCTGACTCGGAAATCTTCGATCACATCACTGCCGCCGGCTACCTGGTTGGACCACCCCAGAAGGTTCAGGAAGGCAAGTGTCAGGTCAGGACCGTTCGAGGGCTGGTTTCCGACCTGAGAGCCACGGGCGTACTTGGGAACAGGCACGTTCCGGACTCCTACCTGAGGGGCAGTTTCGACCAACGGTTGTCGCTGCTCCAGGGCCTCATGGATACGGATGGCACGTGGAACCGGGTACGCAATAGCGCCCAGTTCGTGTCGGTGTCGAAAGCGTTCGCCAACTCGGTTCGCGAGCTGCTTCTGTCGCTGGGCCAGAGGGCCGTCATGTTCGAGGGCAAGCACACCGGCTTCAAGGCCGGAGTGCACTACTCGGTGGTTTTCACTCCGGTCGGTATCAACCCCTTCCGCCTACAGCGGAAGGCCGATCTTGTTTCGGTGCCCTCGACCGTGCGGTCGTCTCGGCGCGTCATCAAGTCGATCGAGCCGACCATCACCGTGCCGACGAAGTGCATCGCGGTTGACTCGCCGGATCGGACATACCTCTGTACCGAGGCAATGATCCCCACCCATAACACGGGCGGCGAGCTGGACGTCAAAGGCGTCTACCCAGAGGCCGCACTCCAGATGTCCGCCTACGCACACGCCGAGTTCGCGCAGACCCGCGCTGGCCGCCGCGTGAAGATGCCGCCGGTTGCGGACCGCGGCGTGGTGCTGCACCTGCGCCCGGAGGGCTACCGGCTGATCCCGATGGAGATCGGCACGCCGACGTTCGAACAGTTCTTGGCCCTGACCCGGCTCGATCGCGGCTGGACGCGGGGCTTGTCGAAGCAGGTGGTGGGCCCGGCCCTGAACCTGCCCGTAAGGGGGGAATGAGATGCCGATCAAGGATCTTCAGCAGCTGGATCGTGAGCTTGGCCGAATCCGTCTCGGCAATAGGGCGGACGGTGGCAACCGGCCGGTGAAGTTGGAGAAGTTCAGGTTCACCTCCGCAGACCGGACGCTAATTGACGAGGTGGCAACGCTGTACGGCGGCGAGGCACGGCCGTGGAGCAACAAGGGCAAGTCCGAGTTCGAGGTGTTCACGACCGTCGACCGGGTGCCGATCCTGCTGCCGCCGGACCCGATCACGCAGTGGTACGAGCTGTGGACCGCCGACGGCTGCCAGCGCCGCTGCGACAGCGAGACGAACTTTCTGTCCGACACCCGGTGCGTGTGCCCGAAGGACCCGATCGACCGGGCCGAGGCGGCGGCGAAGGGGCGGGCGTGCAAGCCGACGACACGTCTGAACGTGGTCTTGGCGGACGTACCGGGCCTGGGGGTGTGGCGCCTGGAGTCCCACGGCTACTACGCGGCTTCAAAGCTGCCGCGGCTGGCACTGTTCCTGGCGCAGGCGGCGCAGCAGAACGTGTACCTGCCCGCAGTGCTGGGGCTGGAGAAGCGGTCGGTGAAGCGTCCGAACCAGCCGCGCAAGGAGTGGATGGAGCCGTTCATCCACATCGAAGCAACGCCGCGGGCCCTGATGGCCGGCGAGGTGTCAATGGGTGGGCCGGCGGCGGTTGCGCAGCCGCAGCGCGCGGCGCTGACTTCAGGTAAGGAGCCGGTGGACTACGCGGCACTGCTTGAGCAGGCCGAGAATGTGGATGCGGTTCGCGCCCTGTGGCGGATGGCGAAGAACGCCGGCGATCTGAACCCGGAGCTTGAAGCTCTGATGGCGGCGCGCTCATCTGACCTGGCTCCGACGCCGCCCGAGGTGGGCAACGCCCCGGTCGAGTCGGAGCCGGTGGATGCGGAGATCGCGGGCGAGGACTTCAGCGAGGCCGACGAGGTGTGGTTCCAGTGCGTGGAGAACACCCCGGACGACTGGGGTGGCGACGATCTTCAGAAGGCGTTTGCCCGGCGCAACGGCGGCGAGCTTCCGGCTACGGCTTCGGTCCAGTCGCTGCGGGACTTCCTGGCGTGGCTGAAGGGCGGCGCGAAGTGACGTGGCACACCGGCCGCATGGCGGCGCTGGATTTCGAGACCACCGGCACCGACCCGCACGAGGCGATCATCGTCACCGCATTCCTCGGTCTGGTCGGCGGGGGTGAGGACACCGCCCCGACCGACTGGGTCCTCTCCCCCGGCGACTTCGAGATCCCCGAGGGCGCGACGAAGATCCACGGATACACAACTGCTCGCGCCCGTGCCGAGGGTGTGGACCACCGCACCGGCGTGGAGGCGATCGCGTTCGCCGTGGCGCAGGCGCTCACGTCCCAGCTGCCTGTGGTTGGCCACAAGGTCGGCCAGTACGACCTGACCGTCCTGGACGCGGAATGCCTCCGCTGGGGCGTGGCCACGGTCGCTGACCGGATCGGCGGCGGCTACTACCCGGTGATCGACACCATGATTCTGAGCAAGCACGTGGACCCGTTCCGCAAACGGGTGTCGCCGACGCAGGGTGCGCACACGCTGCGTACCACCGCCGAGACGCTCGGCCTGGGATGGGATGAGAAGGCGGCGCACGGCGCGCGGTACGACGCGATGGCGTCGGCGCGGGCGGCGTGGAGGATCGGTCAGATCGCGCACGCCCCGCACGACCGGCGCCCGGACTGGGTGCGGCGGCTGCGGACGCAGCGCTTCGACGACCTTGCCGGCCTGAGTCTGGCCGATCTGCACGCGCGGCAGATCGTGTGGGCTGAGGAGCAGGCGGCTGGTTTGCAGGAGCACTTCCGCAAGTCGGACCCGGCTGCTGTGGTCGACGGCAACTGGCCGGTGTTGGTGAAGGCGGTGTCCTCATGACGCCCCTCATCTGGACCATCGCGGCCGTCGTCTTCCTCGCCCTCGACTTCGCTCTCGGCGTGAAGATCGGCCGCCTGCTGAAACGGGACGAGCCCGACGACGCGGACGCCGACTCGCCGCTGCCAACATCACACCTGAGACGCGGCTTCGTCCCGGAGCAGTGGCAGCCCACTGACGAACAGCTGCGCGATATCCCGCCGGAGTAGATCCGGCCCCATAGACGGCCCGATCCGGAACCCCCGACGGATCAGGCCACGGCCGGCAGGCGCCTCCTCTGACCCCCGTTCCGGGGCGCCTGCCGGCCACTAACTCCAAGCACGTCCGCGTCGAGCCAAGGCCACTTCCATGCCAAATTCCCGAACTTCCCGCCCCATCAGAGGCGATGTCGCACTGATAGACCGCCACGGCCAGCCCGGCGGCGAGACCGTCGAGGACGCTCCCGCGCCCGAGAGCATCACCTTCGCCGAGTGGTGTGTGGAAGCCGAACCGTTCTACATCGGCCGCGGCGCCGAACCGGGCGAGTTCACCGCCTGGGAGGCAATCAAGGACGCGCCGCTGCGCGTGCGGAACCCACGCAACTCGAACTGGCCCGGCATGTTCATGCACCGGCTCCACGTCGAGGGCTACTTCGAATACGCCCTGGACGACTACGGCCAGGAGAAGTTCACGACCAGCGAGAAGCCCGAGTCCGGCGGCTCGGCGGTTCGGGTGTGGGTCGGTGTCGAGGCCAAGCGGAAGCGGGCTGCGGCATGAAGCCCTACTTTGACGACGGCGCAGTTCAGCTGTATCTCGGCGACTGCCGCAACGTGCTGCCGACACTTGCCGACGCCTCCGTCGACGCAGTCGTGACCGACGCACCCTACGAGATCGGCTTCATGGGTCGTGGCTGGGACGCTACCGGCATCGCTTACGACACCGCCATGTGGCGCCAGTGCTGGCGCGTACTCAAGCCCGGCGGCCACCTGCTGGCGTTTGGAGCCACCCGCACCTACCACCGCCTGGCCGTCGCAGTTGAGGACGCCGGGTTCGAGATCCGCGACTCCATTCACTGGATCTACGGCAACGGCATGCCCAAGGGGCAGAACATCGCCAAAGGTATTGACCGACGGCGAGACGACCGAAGCGAGATCCTCAAGGTCACTGCATGGCTGGCCGCAGCCCGCGATGCGGCGGGCTGGACCAACCGGCAACTCAATGAGGCCTTCGGCTTCAGCGACAAGGCGGCGCACTGGACCACCCAGCGCTTGGCTGCTGCAGTTCCAACTCCCGCGCAATGGAACCGCCTGCGTGAACTGCTCTGCTTCGACGACGCCGAGATCCTTCCGCTCGTTGAGCAACTAAATGCGCGCAAGGGGAACGTTGGCGAGGCCTGGGATCGGCGGCCTACTGCTGACCTGAAGGCGCCCGGGTTGGCGGCGACTTGGACGGACGGATCCGGCTGGAACGGGAGTACTGCCCGCGCTGGTTCCGCAGTCCTACCGGAGGCGGCAACGTGGGAGGGCTGGAACACATCCCTTCGTCCGGCACACGAGCCGATCGTTGTGGCCCGCAAGTCCACCGGTTTCAACACCACTGTCGCGAATGTTCTGGAACACGGCACGGGCGCAATCAACGTTGATGGCTGCCGCGTTCCGGCCTCCGCGGCTGGAGCTGCAAGCAACCTTGGTCGCTGGCCCACCAACGTTGTGTTCAGCCATGCGCCGGACTGCACCGAACAGTGCGCCGATGGCTGTCCGGTCGCCGGACTCGACATCCAGACCGGAACGCTCACGTCAGGTGCCATGGCCGCTGGAACTGTACGAGGTAACCGTTCTGGCTACGGCGGGGCAATGCCTGTAGTAACTGGCGCCGCAACGCACGGCGACAGCGGCGGAGCTTCGCGTTTCTTCCCGGCGTTCCGATACGAGGGCAAGGCCGGCGCAGCGGAACGCCCGAGCCTCGACGACGGCACCACACACAGCACGGTTAAGCCGCTGGACCTGATGCGCTGGCTAGTCCGGCTCGTCTGCCCTCCCGGCGGAACCATCCTTGATCCCTTTATCGGAAGCGGCACCACGCTCGAGGCCTGTGTCGTCGAGGGCTTCCACGGCATCGGCATCGAACAGCACCAGCCGTATGCCGACCTGTGCGTTAAGCGGCTGTCGAAACCGATCCAGGCCGTGCTCGGTTTTGAAGAGGCCTCGTGAGCAGCCACGTCCCGTTCGCTGTCCGCATGATCGCTGAGGTCTGGCGTCTGTTCGCGTACCCTCTGCGCGGCTTCTACCTCGCGTGCGGCGCCGACCCGGGCGCGTGTCTAGCGTTCAGCGTCCTAGTCATCACAGTGCTGTTGACGCTGCCTATGGCCGCCCGCGCCGTCATCGTCACCGAGCGCCGGATCGCCCGGCGTGTGGCCGCGCACCGCGAGCGGCGGGAACTGGAAGCGGTCGCCGCACGGATAGAGCAGCTCTACGACCCCGCCGACGTCCACGACGGCGACACCCAGATCATGCCGGGCTTCACGCACCTCGGGCCGACGGTGCCGCTGACCACCCGTGAACTTCAGCGCGAACTTCACCGCCGGTCGCGGCGGTTCCCTGGGCGCCGGTCCCGGCGACCCCAAACGACTTCTTTCGACCGGAGGCAGTGACCATGCCGTACATCCCGCCTGTCGACATCGACACCTTCTACACCGACGGCGAACTCGACCGGATCTACCAGCGTGCCGCCCGCTACCCGTGGGCCGTGCACGTCACCGGCATCGACGAGATCCACAGCCACACCAACCCCGAGCTCGCCGACGACGACCCGAACAACAACGAGTTCACCATGCGCACCGCCCTGAAGTGGGCTGCCGAGCGCAACGCCTGGCACGACAGGGCTCTGGCCGACGGCGGCACCGGCACGATCTCCGAGCACTGCGTGGTGCTGCACAACGGCGAGCCGTGGCGCCGGGACCCGAACGCCGACGGCGCGGTCGACGAATACTGCGAGCGGTTCGACTTCGACGCCTGCGAGTGGTTCTGCTCGATCTGCTTCGAGGTGATCGACGGCACCCACTGCCCGACCTGCGCGCCGATGCAGTTCTCGGGGCTGCGGCGGGTCGAGTGCGACAAGCCCGACGAGCACCCGGCGACGTTCATGTACGCCACGAACCTGTTCTACGACGGGTACGGGCCGTTCTGCCACTACTGCATCGCCGCGCACCAGGAGGAGGTGCGCTCCGAGCGGGAGCACGCCCAGCACCGCGGGTGGTACCGGCGCCTGGACAAGCTGCGTCTGCTGCCGGTTCTGGAGCGGCTGCGGCTGGTGAAGTCCTGGTACTGGACCTCGGGCGCAACGTGTGACAGGTGCGTCGGCATCACGTGGCGGTGGGTGCGGTGACCGCCTACGCCGACTTCCTCGCCGCCAAGCGGGCTCGTGCGCCCCGCGACGGACGGCCATGCGACCCGGCCGAGGTAAACCCGTTCCTACATGAGTGGCAGCGCCGCATCGTCGCGTGGGCTGTCGAAACCGGCCGCGCAGCCCTGTGGGAGGACACCGGGCTCGGTAAGACGCTTCAGCAGCTGGAGTGGGCACGCCTGTCCGCCGACACGTCGCTGATCGTGGCTCCGCTCGCCGTTTGCCACCAGACCGTGCGGGAGGCCTCCCGTATCGGCCTGACGGCCACCTATGCCCGCAGCGGCAAGGACATCACCGGCCCGGGGATCTGGATCACCAACTACGAGCGCGCGGCAGCGTTCGACCCGGACGCGATCGGCGCCGTCGTCCTCGACGAAGCCTCAATCCTGAAGAACGCCGACGGCAAGACCCGCGCCATGCTCACCGACCACTTCGCGTCGGTCCCGGCCCGACTCGCATGCACCGCCACGCCTGCCCCGAACGATCCGGAGGAACTGACCGGACAGGCCGCGTTCCTGGGCCACTCCACCCGCGCCAACATGCTCGCCGCGTACTTCGTACACGACGACACCGGCTGGCGGCTGAAGGGGCACGCCCGCAAGCCCATGTTCGAGTGGCTGAGCACCTGGGCTGTCGCAATCCGCCAGCCGTCCGACATGGGCTACGACGACGGCGACTACGTCCTCCCCGGCCTCAACGTCCTGCCGCATCTGCTGGAGATCGATGTAGTTCCGGACGGACAGCTGTTCGCCACCGACCTCGGCGGCGTCGGCGGCCGGGCCGCAATCCGGCGGGACACCCTGGCCGACCGGTGCAAAGCAACGGCCGAGCTAGTCGAGGCCGAGCCCGATGAGCCGTGGATCCTGTGGTGCGGCCTGAACAGCGAGGCCGACACGCTGGCCAACCTCATCCCGGGCGCGTTCAACGTTCACGGCAGCCTGACCGCCGAAGAGAAGGCGGATGCGTTCCTGGGGTTCGCCGACGGGGACATCCGCGTTCTGATCACCAAGCCGAAAATCGCCTCATTCGGCATGAACTGGCAGCACTGCGCGCGCATGGCGTTCGTAGGCCTCGACGACTCCTGGGAGACGTACTACCAGGCAATCCGCCGCTGCCACCGCTACGGCCAACACCGCGTCGTGGACGTACACGTCGTCGTGTCCCGGCTGGAATCGGCCATCGCCATGAACGTGGCGCGCAAACAAATCGAAGCCGACCGGCTCATCGACGACCTGGTTCGTCAGATGCGGCCTGACCGTTGGGGGAAAGCAGCATGACCACCGATCCGTACATCACAGACGAGGCCCGCGGCGAGAACTGGGCCCTCATGCTCGGCGATTCTTGCGAACGCCTGGTCGAGATCGACACCGACAGCATCGACCTTTCAGTGTGTTCGCCCCCGTTTGATTCGCTGTTTACATACAGCCCCAGCCCGCGCGACCTCGGCAACTCCGCCACCCGCGCAGAGTTCCTGGGGCACTACAGCTTCATCATCCGCGAGCAGCTGCGCGTCACCAAGCCCGGCCGGCTTGCGTGTGTCCACGTCCAGCAGGTGGCGCTGAAGAAGTCGGTGGCCGGCTACATCGGCCTGACCGACTTCCGTGGCGACGTCATTCGCGCCTTCCAAGCCGAGGGCTGGATCTTCAACGGCGAGGTAACAGTCTGGAAGGACCCGCAGGCGCAGTCGATCCGCACCAAGGCTCACGCGCTGGCGTTCACCACAAAGAACCGCGACAGCGCCAAGATCCGTCCCGCGCTCGCCGACTACCTGCTGCTGTTCCGCAAGCCCGGCGAGAACGCCGTACCCATCCGGCACGAGGCGCGCACCGGCGAGGTCACCAACGACAACTGGATCGACTGGGCCTCCCCCATCTGGTCCGACCACCACGACGGCGGCTGGATCGACGGTGACAATGTCTGCCCGGTGTGGTGGGGGATCAAGGAAACCAACACCCTGAACACGCGAGTCGCAAAGGAGTCGGCGGACGAGCGGCACATCGCGCCGCTGCAGCTGGACTTCATCGAGCGCTGTGTCCGACTGTGGTCCAACCCGGGCGATCTGGTGCTGTCTCCCTTCGCCGGCATTGGCTCCGAAGGCGTTGTGTCGCTGCGGCTCGGCCGCCGCTTCATTGGGTGCGAATTGAAGCCGTCGTACTTCCGGACCGCGGTTACGAACCTAACCAACACCGAGGCCGAAGTCTCAGCGCCTTCTCTGTTTGACCTGGCGGAGGCCTCATGACCACCGCTACGACTGCGTCCGCCAGCGCCACCGCAGGTTCCCACGAGGAACTGATCCACCTGACCTGCTGTCGTGCCGACGACCCCGGGAGGGTCGCGCTGTGCGGCACCGACGTCACTAATGACCGGTGGGTTGACCCGGCCACGAAGACGACCTGCGTTGTGTGCGCCGACATGGAATCCCCCTGCGACGGCGACTACGACGCCTGCCCATTCATGGCGCCCGCGAAGGGGGCCGGCCGGTGACGAACACGCTTGCCACTGCACCCGCCACCTTCGCTCAGGTCATCGACACCTACACCGACGCCCTGCTCGCTGAGCTCCTCGCCGGCGCCGACACGTGCTCATGCTGCGGGCTGCCGCAGCTGGCCTCCGCCCTCGGCACGCCCACGCACAACGCCTGGGTCGACACGGACCTGCGTGCCATCCACGCCCCGCACGACTGGGCCCACGTCACCGCGTTCCTTGCCCATGCCCCGCTGACGCAGCTCGACGACGGCAGGTTCCGGGTGGGCTGCCGCAGCGACGTCGAGGCGCTGAGCGTCGCCAACCACCTCAAGCGCCTCGGGACACCCGCCAGCGCCATCACTATCGGAGGCTCCGCATGAGCGCAGGCACCCTTCACGAGGCGGCTACCGGTCTCGACCGTGGCCTCGAATGCAACGCCTTTACGTCTATTGAGATCTGTGCCGGTGCGGGAGGCCAAGCGCTCGGTCTTGAGAAGGCCGGCTTTCACCACGAAGTGCTGGTCGAAGCAGACCCGGATGCCTGCGCGACGCTGGAACTGAACCGGCCCTGGTGGAAAGTCGACCAGGCCGACGTTCGCACCTGGAGCCCGGAGCCCGGGCACGTGGACCTTCTCGTCGGCGGGGTGCCGTGCCAGCCCTTCAGTGAGGGCGGCAAGCAGCTCGGTGCTGACGACGAGCGGGACCTGATCCCGTCATTCCTGCGCCTGGCCGACCAAGTCCAGCCGTCCGCGGTGATGATGGAGAACGTCAAGGGCCTGCTTCAGGCCAAGTTCAAGCCGTACCGCGAGCAGGTTCTGGCGCGGCTACGGGAGTACGGCTATGTCCCGGTGATGTGGTCGGTCCTGAACGCCTGCGACTTCGGCGTTCCGCAGCTTCGGCCGCGGTCGGTGCTTGTGGCACTGAAGCCGGAATTCGTCGATGCCTGGGCGCCACCACGGCCTTCTGCCGCCCGAGTGACGGTTACTGAGGCGCTGGCTGATTCCATGCATGAGCGCGGGCTCCGCGGCCTCGACTTCATGCGCTGGGGCGACAAGGCCCTGGCTGTTGCCCCGACTCTCGTAGGTGGTTCAAAGAAGCATGGCGGACCAGACCTTGGCCCGACCCGCGCACGGGCCCGATGGGCCGAGATGGGCGTGGATGGGCGGTCGGTCGCTAACGACGGCGAGCCCGCGACGCTGGCCGGACCCAAGGACCGCGGTCCGCGGCTGACGGTCGGACAGTGTGCAACCCTTCAGGGTTTCCCGCCGGAGTGGCAGTTCAGTGGCGGCAAGACCGCCCGTTACCGCGCGGTAGGGAACGCTTTTCCGCCACCGGTCGCCCAGGCGGTCGGCGAGCGAATTGCCGCAGCGCTTGGGAACGGCTCATGAGCGCGCCCGCTGCTGCCCTACTGACCGTCGGCGGACTTACCGCCAAGGCGTCCGAGCAGTCCTGGGTCGACACGGACCTGACTGCCATTGAGTCCCCGCAGAAGCGCATGTCTGTCGCCGCAGTCCTCGACCGCGGCGCGGCGACCGCCCTCGCAGACGGTGTGTTCCGCGTGACCTGCGACAACCACGTGCGCGCCATCAGCATCGCCGCTCACCTGCGGCACCTCGGGGTGCCGTTCAACGCCATCAGCATCGGGAGTGGAAAGTGAACGAGGACCTCAAAGACACCCTGGACCGTCTCGGCGCGGCAATGCGTCGCTCCGGCGGCGAGTTGGACCTGTACGCCCGCGTGGAGAACGGCCGGTTCGTCGCGGCCATGTACACCGACACCGACGGGCAGGTGGCGATCGGCGTGGGCGACACGCTCACCGAAGCCGTCACGGCCGTGCGCGGCAACCTGCGCGCGGCAGTGCGGGAAGCGGTGAGCATCTCGTGAAGACGCCCAGCATCAACGAGGACGGCGCCTACGTCGTCACGCTGCCCGCCGGCATGAAGCTCCTCAACGCCAACGACCGTGTCCACTGGCGCACCCGGGCCCGTATCACCAAGGCCCTGCGAGAAGCCGCCGGATACTCAGCCCGTGCCGCGCAGATCCCGCAGCTCGACCGCGCCACCATCCAGGCTGTTCTCCACCCGCACGACAAGCGGCGGCGGGACGCCCACAACTGGTATCCGTCCTTCAAGGCTGCGATCGACGGCATCGTGGACGCCGGGGTGCTTCCCGACGACAACGGCAAGCACCTGATCAAGGTGGAGGTCGTGCTCGGCACGCCCGTGCGGCATACGCAGATCGCACTGCACATCACCCCGACGGGTGGTGCTTCGTGACGCTCACCTCAAGTGACGCCTCATCCTCGGCCTTCTCGGGCGGCAAAGCCTGCGGAACCCCAACCGGCTACCGCCAAGGATGTCGCTGCCCCCGCTGCACGGGCGCCGCGACCCGCGTCAAGAAGCGCCGCCTGCTGTTCGGTAGCACCAAAAGCACGCCGGAAGCGGTACTACCGAAGCTCCAACGACTCCGTGCAGACGGAGCCAGCCTGCAATCCATCGCTGATGCTGCAGGATGCGACCGCACCACCATTGAGCGGATCCTGAACGGCCGCTACCGGTCGGTGCACCAAAGCACCCGCGACCGCATCCTCGCCGTTACTGAGGCTGCCCCGATGGCGTCAGTGTCCGGGCTCGGCGCGATGCGTCAGGTCCGGGCGATGGTGGCGAACCGGCATTCGCTGACTGCTATCGCCAGCGCCTCCGGCCTCAACCACTCCGTCATCTCTGAGATCGCCAACGGTCACCGCAGCATGTTGCGAGCTGCGACCGTCCGCGCGGTACAGGGCGCCTACACGACGCTGGCCGAGGCGGTAGGCGCATCAACGTGGTCTGCCAACCGAGCTGCGCGAGAGGGCTGGGCACCGCCGGCCGCTTGGGACGGGATCGACATGAACGATCCCGATGCTTTTCCGGACTTCACCGGCCACTGCGGCACCCTCAAGGGCCACCGGCTGCACGAGACCTGCGGTATTCCAATCTGCGATCCCTGCCGTGACGCAAAGGCGGCGGACTCACGGGAGCGGCGGGCGGCGCGAACCGCAGAGCGGCAGGCGTTGGCGGCATGAAAATCCCTACAAACGTCATGGCGATCCTGCGCTCCGCAACCACCGACGGGCCGCACCTGCACCTCACCGGCCCGCGTATGGACCCGCGCCTGTATCGGCGGGTCAACGAGGTCATCGAAGGCGCTGGCGGCCGGTGGGACGCGAAGGTCCAAGCACACGTTTTCCCCGCCGCCGCCGCAGATGCCCTGGCGCCCGTCGTGGAGTCCGGCCACGTAACGACACTGCGGGAGGCGCGGCAGGCGTCCCAGTACTTCCCCACGCCCACCGCCGTCGTTGACCGCCTGGTCGAGCTCGCCGAAGTGAAGCCCGGCATGGAGGTGCTGGAGCCGTCCGCCGGCCGCGGCGCCATCGCATCCGTGCTTGTCGCACACGGCGTCGTTGTGGACTGCATCGAGCGGGACCCCGACCACGCCGCCGTACTCAAGGGGTCCGGCGCGGCTCGCAACGTGCAGATCGCCGACTTCCTGGCCGTCCCCACGGAACCCCGATACGACCGGGTGGTGATGAACCCGCCGTTCACCAGCGGCGCCGACATCCAGCACGTCACTCACGCCCTGCGGTTCCTGAAGCCCGGCGGGCTGCTCGTGGCCGTCATGTCAAACAACGTCACCTTCGGCAGGGGTGAGGCCGTCAAGTTCCGGGCGATGGTCGAGCAGCACGGCGGCACGCTCGAGTACTGCGCCGACAAGGCGTTCGCCGAGTCCGGAACCGCAGTGAAGGCGGTCATCGTCACAATCCCTGCTGACGTGTCCACAAAGCCGGTACCGGTGCAGTGGTCGGCGCCCATCGAGGTCGAGTCCGGCCCAGACATGGAGTACCGGCCGCCGCTGGAGATCCTCGCCGAGATCCAGGCGGACATGCGCCAGGCCCTCGTCGAAATGGACGAGCTAGCCAAGCTACTCGCCGAACCGATCAATCCGCGACCCGATGCTGAGGTTGTCGAACTCCCCGTGCGGCTTCAGCAGGACCAGCTTCCCTTCGAGGATCTCGGAGGTGCGGCATGAAGCTCACCGAACACCTCGTCCCCAGCGACCGGCCCAAGCCCGAGAAGCGCAACAAACCCGGCGGATCCGGGCTGGGCTACAACGACTCCGTCACCGACCTGCCGCCCGGTTTCAACGAGCGCGCCCAGCGGGCCGTCGCGGCGCGTGCGACCAATGCCGAGGACGCCCGGCTTCTGCTCGATGTGCTCGGGCTGCTCCAGGCCGCCGACACCAGGGGGCTGCTGTGAAGCCGACCGTCATCCTGCCCGTCGTTGCTCAGCCGACCGACGCGGAGCGGATCCAGGCGCTGGAGAAAACCGCATACCGCCTCACCTTGGAACGTGACGAGGCCCGGTGGGAACGCGACCGGGCCTGCGCACTCGCCGACGTGAAAACCGCCACCGCCACGACACAGACAGCCCGCGCCGACGCGGCCGAGGCAGCGCTCGAAGACGCCGTCGCCGAGTCCCGGCGCGACAAGCATCGCTGCCGCGAACTCGCCGCCGAAATCGGCGCCCGCGACGTGCAGATCGACCAGCTGCAACGCGAACTCGCACAAGCCAAACACCAGCTCAAACAGCGCGAGAAACCACGCTGGCCGTTCAGCCACACCGGCAACCAGCTATGACCACCCAAGGAACCCACATGACCGAAACCACCATGCCGGTCGAGAAGATCACCATCGACCCGCGATACCGGCGCATACACCTCGGCAAGCTCCGGGACCTTCAGCTCTCCATCATTCAAGACGGGCTGGAACGCCCGGTCATCGTCACCACAGACGGGCGCCTCGTCGCCGGCGAACGGCGCCTACGCGCCCACATCAACCTCGGGCTGTCCGACATCGCCGTCACCGTCGCCCACGACGACGCGCACGCCGTCGAGTTGCTCGCCGCCGAACTCGCCGAAGAAGACGACCGCCACAAGCCCCGGTCCGCCACCGAACTGGCCCTGCTCGGCCTGTACGTCGAAGAGTTCGAACGCACCGGCGCTAACGCGCGGCGCGCGGCAGCCCAACACGGTCAGCGTGCCGAAAACAAGCGCCAGTCCCGGGACGTCGCCGCCGACACCATCGGCATGTCCCGGCACTACTACATCCAGATCCGATCCGTCGTCGCCGCCTGGCAAGGCTGGGAAACCCAGATGGGCGGATACGACCGCGTGCCCGTAGATCCGGACTGGTCCGCCTACTCCCGAGACACCCTCAACCTCATCGACCGCGTGTACGCCGGCGAGCAGATCGAACACGAAACACCCGGCGGCCGGCACGTCCAGCTCACCGTCAACGCGATCTACACCCGGTGGCTTGCCGAACGTGCCCGGCGGCGCGGCGAACCCGTGAAGAACAACTCGTACTTCACCAACGAACAGCCGGCGCCCCCGCAAACCCACCGTGCCCAGCGCGAAGCCCTCCTCAAAGCCCTCGGCTCACTCAACGGCCTGTGCAGCGGACTCGCCGCCATCACCGACATCGACCCCGCAGTCACAAACGAAGAGGCCGCGGCTCTGGACCGCGACCTCTCCAACGCCTCCCAAGTCCTGAGAGGCCTCCGCAACAAGATCAAGGAGTACGCCAATGGTAACGCCTGACACCACACCCGATCAGCACGCATCCAGCATCGAATGGGTCGCCCTCAAAGACGTCTTCACCGACCACGACGTCAACACCAGGCCCATCGACTTCAACTGGGTCGAACGCCGCGTCGACCAGTTCGACCCCGACAAGCTCGGCGTGCCCGTCGTGTCCAAGCGCACCGACGGACGCTACGCCGTCCTCGACGGGCAGAACCGCATCGAACTGTGCCGCCGCGCCGGCTACGGCGACAGCAAAATCGAATGCCAGGTGTTCCATGGCCTGACCACCGCCCAGGAAGCCGCACTGTTCCTCGGCCGCAACGACTCCCGGCAGGTCGGCACCTTCCACAAGTTCGCCGCCCGCATCACCGCCGGCGACCCCGACGCCGTCCACATCGCCGCCATCGTCCAACGCGCCGGATGGGACCTGGCCCTCGCCACCAGCGAGAAGAAGATCGCTGCCGTCACCGCACTCGAAGCCGTCTGGAAGTCCGGCCGCGCCGACGAAACCGGATGGCGCGGCGCCTACCTCGAAGCCACCCTCAGCGTCATCACCGAAGCCTGGGGCCACAGCGCCGCCGCCGCCAACGGCCACCTGATCCGCGGCATCGGCGCCGTCATCGCCCGGCACAACGAAACCCTCGACAAGGCCGCGCTGGCACGCAAACTCGCCGGACACCGCGGCGGCGCCCTCGGGGTCCTGTCCGACGCGAAGGGCCTGCACTCCTACGCCGGCGGCACCGTCGGCGCGTGCGTCGCCGAGACGGTGGTGCGCATCTACAACGTCCGTCGCGGCGCCGGGGCGCTGCCGCCGTGGCGCCAGGACCGCGGATCCGACTAGCAGACCGGCCACGCGCGGTCCATCGCGCCGCGCGTGGCCTTCACCCCTTGGAGCACAAGATGAGCACCACCACCGGCGCCAACAGCTATCGCACCAAGCAAGTCGAGTTCGACGCCATCCAGTTCCTCGGCGAGAGCAACTGTAACGAGGTCCACGTGTTCCTCGGGCTCGAACACCCCGACGTCGAAGACCACGAACTCATCGACCTGAGCAGCCGTGGCGGCTGGCAGTCCGTCGCGGTTGGCGACTGGATCGTGTGCTTCGAAGACGGCAACTACGAGGCCTTCACCGACGACGAATTCCGTGACGAGTTCGAACCCGCCGACGGCGAACCCGAACTGGGCTGGGACGAGACCGTCATACGCCACCCAACCATCAACCAGCTGCGGATCCCGCTCAACCACAACGGCAACGACGCAGGCGAACTCGTCCTCGACGACAAGCAGGCCGGGAAACTCGCGGCCGAAATCCTGAACATGCTCGCCGAAGATCAGCCGGCCCAGTTCGTCTGGGGCCGCGGCGTCGAACCCGACAACGCCACCGGCTGCACCGACATCCCCGTCTACCGCGGCAACGCCTGGATCGGGCACATGCGGCTCAGCGCCGACGACCTGCGGTGGCTGACGAGCATGCTCGGCAAGGCAGGACGGCGATGACTGACGCCACCGCCGACTGCCTGCAAAGCCGCCGCCACGAACACGGCCACGACTTTGCGATCTTCAGCCCTGATCGCATCTACCGGTACGAGTTGACACGGCGCTGGGGGCAACTGTGGGAGTCCTAAAGATCAACGACATAGAAGCCTGCGAACTCTACAAGAACGGGCTGAACGCTAAAGAGGTAGGTCGGCGCCTGGGCGTATCAGCGGAGACAGTTCGACGTGCGCTGCGGCGAAGGGGTGTTGAAATCCGCGATGGTCGTCGCATTGCAGTGGACGATGCTCAAATCGCCCGCCTTTACGAATCCGGAAGAACCATTGACCAGATCGTCGTGGATCTGAAGCTGAGCACCTACGTGGTTCGAGGCAGTTTACTGCGGAACGGGATTGAACGGCGTGCGCGCGGCTTCTACACGCGCAAGTTCTGCGACCCCGATCAAGTCATACGCCTGTACTTGGATCTCAAGAGCTGCAAGAAAGTGGCACGAAGTCTCGACGTGCCCGAGAACGCAGTGCTTGCAGTCTTGCACCAACGCAAGATCAGAACCCGTAACGCTCTTTACCAGCTCTCAACCGAGCAGGAACAGGAAGCAGTACGCCTTTACAGGGAGCTGGGCCTCAGCACTGTCGAGGTACGGGAGAAGCTTCAGGTGCCATATCGGTCCCTACAAGCCGCCTTCGCCCGAATGGGAATTACCCGATCAGACCGCGGATGCCCTACCGGAGTTCGTCGCGTCAGAACTGGAAGGGATGGCGAGTACCTGGCAGTACGCGTTCATGATGACGACCCGCTCGCATGCATGAGGCAGGCCAGCGGCCTGGTCTTGGAACACAGGCTCGTTATGGCCCGCCACCTCAACCGGCCGCTGCTGCCAACCGAGACCGTGCACCACATCAACAATGACGGCTGCGACAACCGGATTGAAAATCTCCAGCTTCGAGTCGGCCGCCACGGAACTGGCTACGTCCTTCGCTGCTCAGACTGTGGATCCCATCGTCTGGAACCTGCACCTCTTGCAGATCCTGGCGAGTCCGGCACCACGGAGAACGGGCGCCCGAAGCACCCGCTGTACGTGCCCGGCGACACGCCGCTCGTGCCCTACGCCGAGACGGCGGTCAGCCATGGCTGAACTCGACCAGAACCGGCAGCTCACCAAGCCGCGCGTTCACTTCGCTCAGCCGGGCGAGCTGTTCGGCGGCCGGTGGGTGCTGCAAGTCCCCGACCACGGAAGCCTGTACTGCACCATCGAGCCCTTCCCCACCTACGAAGCCGCACTCGACGGACTCGCCGACTGGTGGGCCAACGGCAACCGCGCCAGCTTCCTGCGCTACCCAGGTACTGGTCGTGACCGGCGACGTGAAGTCATCCCCGACAACCAGCTTCGGAACAAGGTGATCAGCGGCGCGGCAGCCAGGCAAAGGGCGCAGTACGGGCAGGCGGTGAACACCGATGCGTAGCCCCAGCCGGCACGCACTGCCGCGGCTACCCCGCCGCCAGCCCGACTGGAGGCGCGCCGGAACCGTGGTCATGCGCGGCACCGCCAAGCTCATCTACTGGGGCGCACTGATCCTCCTCGGCACCGTCTGCGCGTTCACCACCAGCAGCGGCACCAACGGGCTCGTGCGCATGGGACTCGCCTACGCCACCGTCGCAGCCGTCGTATTCGGCGGCCACTGGGTCCTGACGGTCGCCCGCATGGTCCTGGCGCGCATCCCAAACATGATCATCACGTGGTAGAGGTGGCGGCGTGGATAGTACAGCGAGGCTGATCATGGGTGTGGACCCATCAATTGCTATTGACGACCCGTCAACAACGACGAGTCCGCATAACCCGTCGATGTCCAGGTCAGAGGGTTGCGGGCCGCAGCGCTTGCGGTTGAGCCGCAAGGCCGGATGGCGGAAACCCGAAGGCGCCGTCGTCGTCAGCCGGCCCGGCAAATTCGGCAACCCCTGGACTCTACTCAGCCACGCCGGGCAGTGGGTCGTGCTGATCGACAAGCAGTGGCCCGTACTCGCCGCGTTCGACACCAAGGACATGGGGCGGGTGCGCGCAGTGCAGTGGTACCGCCGATGGCTAACCGACGAAGCGTGGGCGGGTGGGCTACCGCATCTCGCCGGCCGCCGCGCCTGGATTCTCGAGCACCTGCACCAGCTGGCCGGCAAGGACCTGCTGTGTTGGTGCCCGCTTCCGGGCGACGACGAGACGGACTGGTGCCACGCCGCGGTGTTGATCTCGCTCGCGAACGGGGGCGAGCGGTGAAGTCAGGACTCACTCTTACCCTGAAGCTCCTTCAGCTTCCGGATGCTGGTGACCGTCGGCGGGCGCAGCGGTTCGACGCCGGCTTCCCGCGCGATCTTCCGCAGGTAGTCCTGCGAGTACGGTGTGACGTCCTTCAGCGCGACAGGGCGAACACCCGCGTTCAGCGCGGCCACGATCTCAGACGCCAGGGCGGCGCGAGCGTCCTTCAGCGCCTGCTCCGCGGCCTCCATTGTTGCCACGGCGCGGCGCACTGGCTTCAGGCGCGGGTCGTCGGGGTCGGTCTTGGCCACGTGCGCATGATCGCACATCACCAAGCGCTTATCCAGTATCGGTCGCCCGTACCGCCGCTTACGTATCGCGTAGCGCTCTTCCATAAGCACTACTCTAGATGCCATACTCAAGTATGGCAAAGTGATGGGGACGCCAAACCCCGAAGTACCGAGGCCGGCCACACACCGGCACGAGAGCCCCCATCCATCAACCACCCAGAACAGGACCTCAGAACGTGGCCGCACCATCCGAAAACGACGGCGTAGACCAGCGCCGGCCGGTTCGCATGGAGTTCCGCCTTTCCTCCAAGGTGCACAGCAACCCCGCCGTTGTTACAGCAGGCAACACCGCCTTCGGGCTCTTCGTGCTCTGCGGATCTGCAACGGCCAAAACGGATCGACCTGGACGGGTGTCCGAGTTCATCGCGCAGAGCTACTGCGACTCGCGCAACTGGAAGGGTCACGCCCGGCGCCTGGTTGAAGCGGGCCTGTGGGTACGCCGTGCAGGCGCGTGGGACATGATTCACACCCCCTGCGGCAGCGAACGCCTGTTCAGGTTCGCCCCCATTTACCAGCGCGAACCGATCCCCGATGGGCTCCGTAAGCGGGTTATGGAACGTGACGGCTACGCCTGCACCGAGTGCGGTTGCACCAACGATCTCACCCTTGACCACATCCATCCGTGGTCCAAGGGGGGGCCGGACGCCTACGAAAACCTCCGCGTCCTGTGTCGCCCCTGCAACAGCAGGAAGGGGGCGCGAGTCTAATGGCGCGCACACACGGCCGGGTGTTCTGCAGTATCTGGGACGACGATGACTTCCTGGCGCTCAGCCCCGAGGCGAAGAACGTCTACCAGGCACTGGTGTCGCAGAAGGATCTGACCCACGCCGGCACGATATTCCTGCGTGCGCCGCTGTGGGCGGAGTTGATCGGCTACTCCATCGAGGTAATGGAAGCGGCCCTTGAGGAGCTCCGCACGGCGCGGTTTGTGGTGATCGATCGCCGCACGTTCGAGCTGCTCGTTCGGTCGCTGATTCGCCGTGATGGCGTGTACAAGCAGCCGAACGTCTACAAGTCGGCGATCGAGCACATCTACATGGTGTCGTCGAAGACGATCCGCGCGACGTTGCTGTCGGAGCTGACGCGCTTGGACGAGTCGGCGATGAACGCGGAGAGCCGGAAGGCTCATCACGCGGTGGTCGACTGGCTCCGCAGCAACTCTGGTAACCCTTCGCCGGACCCTTCCGGGAAGGGTTACGGCACCCCTTCGCCCAACCCCTCCGGTAACCCAGATTGTCCCGATTCTGAAAACGGGGATTTCGGAGGGCTCGGCAAAAACGGCGTGTCCGAAACCCGCCAGCTCTCAATGATCGTCGGCGGTCTCGCTGATAACAGCGAATCCACAGGTGGGGACACGTGGGGTGAGGGTTCGGCTAAGGGTTCCGGGAAGGGTTCCCTCGCGCGCGCGGATTCCCCTTACCCCTTTCCCCTTACCAATGAAGAACCTTCTTCGTCGGTGACGGCTACGCCGTTCCCCGACGGGCCGCCGGCATCGAAGCCGAAGGGCAAGCAGAAGTCCAAGGCACCTGCCAAACCCAAGGCGGAACCCGAGCGGCGCCCCGATGTTGAAGCGCTCTGCAACCGCCTCGCCGAGATGATGGTCGCTCGCGGCTGCCGCAAGCCGAACATCACCGACACGTGGCGCAACGAGGCTCGGCTCCTGCTCGACCACGACGGCATCCACTTTCAGTTCGCTTTTGACGTTCTGGAATGGACTCAGAAGTCGAAGTTCTGGAAGACCAACATCCTGTCGATGCCGAAGTTCCGCAAGCAGTGGGACACGGTCAGCCAGCAGGCCGAAGCGGAGTGCGGCCCGCACCCCAACAACGGCCGCGACTTTGAGTCCGCCGGCGCCGAGGTTGTGTCCTTCGGCGGCAACGTGGTGGCGCTCCGGTCCAACATCCCCGCCCCCCGCGAGTCCGCAACCGACCGTGCCATCGCCCAGGTCGTCGCCTCCAACCTCGAAGCCCAACGAATCGTCTACGGGAGCGCTGGATGAACCCCGCGAACGAAACCATCACCCTGCCCGAGATCGGCGAGCTCCTCGCCCTGGCCGCGGCGCGCGACCAGCGCAGCACCGGCACCGCCGACAACGTCGCCTGGTGGCAGGACCTCAACGCCGCCCGCGTCACCTTCAAGGACGCGAAGCTGGCGCTGACCCGCTACTACGCCGAGGTGTGGCCGAAGCAGGACCCGCGGCAGCGGTTCCGTGCGACCGCGCCGGTCATCATCGAGATCGTCCGGGGGATCCGCGAGAGGCGACACGAGGACGCGAACTTCGTGTACGAGCCCGTGGACGGCGAAACCGGCGCCGAGTATGCCGCGCGATATCAGCGCCAGCTTCGCGCCATCGGCGACGGTTACGTCCCGACGTACTCCACCCGCGAGATCACGCGCAGCGTGGACGACAACAAGCGGCAGCTGGCCGAGTTGGTGTCGGGCGTGGACCAGCGGATGCTGCTGCCGCCGGAAATCGCCAAGGTTCTGGCGAGTGCACGTCCCGCCGGCCTGGAGGTTTCCTGTCCGCGCTGTCACGCCGAACCGAACCGCAAGTGCACTGATCCCGGTACCGGCCGGCAGATGAAGCGGCTGCACGACTCGCGTATCGCGGCGTGGGCGATCGTCGCCAACCCGTGCCCGGAGTGCCGGGCCGCCGTCGGAAGCGCCTGCACCGAGCTTGGCGAGCCGTACCGCGACCACGCACACAAGACCCGCATCGACGCCGCCCGTACCGCGGCTGCCGCCTGACTGCCCACCGAAGGAGCCTGATGAGCACCCCCATTCCCACCAACATCAGCGGGTTCGAATACCTGCTGAAGTCTCACCGCCTGGTTGCGATTGCCGGGCACTACGGCCACGGCGCCGACATTCTCGCGGCCCAATTCGCCCGGCATGCCGCTGTCGATCACGGCATCCCGACCTCGTTCACCAGCTGCTGGTCCGGCGAAGACGAGATCGCGGCGCGTCTGATCTCCGCACAGGCGGGTGTGGACCTCATGCACATCCGGCGCGGCACGTGCAGCGACGAGGAGTGGTCCCGGGTTGCCGAGGTGGACGAGGCTCTGTCGGCCGCTCCGCTGTTCATCAACACCGATCGCACGATCGACGGGGTGACCCAGCACATCGCCAAGACCCGGGCCCGGCTGGCTGTCGTCGAGGGTGCACACCTGCTGGGCTTCGAAAATCTGCGCAGCGAGCCGAGCGCCGAGGACCGGGCGTCCAACCTGTCGCGGGACCTGAAGATCCTGGCCATGCAGGCTGAGATCCCGATCGTGGCCACGGTTCCGTTGCTGGCCCGCGATGACGTTCCGGCTGGAACCGACAGGGTGCCGGTCATGGCCGACCTCGGGGACTGCTGGTCGTTCGCCGGCGACTCCGACGCGCTGATCCTGACGTACCGGCCGGATACGTTCCACGGCCACAACCGCCCCGGCGAAATCGACCTGATCGTAGCCAAGGACCGGCACGATGCGGCCCGCACGATCACCGCCCGCGTGCAAGAGCAGTACCACCGCATCGTTGACTTCCCGCCTGCGGGTGCGCTGTGACGATCAATCCGCACTTGTCCGATCAGCTCGCCGCGCTCGCCGGTGAGGCCGCCAAGGATTCCCCGCCGCCAATCGACTTTGCCCCGGCGATCGTGGACATGATCCGCAAGGAAATGCCCGGCGCGGACGAGAACCTTGTCGGCGAGATTGTCATGCACACCGCATCGATTGCGGCACGGCTGGCGTGGACGCTGGAGCAGCGCAACTGGCGACCGGACGCGATCGCGCCGCTCGTCTCGTCTGCACTGGCCCAGGCCGGAGCGGCGCTGTATCGCGGCGGTGCGTCGTGAACGACCCGCGCATGTCCGCCGGCATCGCCTCGATCGCCGCCCACGAGCGCGCCCAGCAGCAGGCTGAGCGCCTCGATGCCGAGCGTGCCGCTGCCCGCCCTGCCCCGCCGGAGATAGCGAATCGTCCCGGCCGTGCCGACAGGCTGCTGGCGCAGTCGGTGAAGTGCCCGTTCTGCAAGGCGCTGCCGGGCCAGCCGTGCCACGGCCCACGCCAGCGTGACCTGACCAAGCCGCATCCGTCGCGGCTGGACCTGGCCCGTGCGAGCGCATCGTGACCGCCGCGACCGCCGCCCGGGTGGCGGAACTCGAAGCCGAACGGTGGCGGCCGACTCCGCGGCTGGTGAAGCCGATCAGTCCGGCGCCGATCAGCGAAACCCAAGCCGCCCGCCACCGCGCCGCCCTCCTGGCCGCCGTGTACGGCACCCGCCCGACCAGACCGACCGAAACGAACGAGGAGTACCGGACATGACCAGCAGCAACAGCGCAACCAGCAGCGGAGGTATCGGCTTCACCGGCCTGCTGACGATCCTGTTCATCGCCCTGAAGCTCACGCACGAGATCACGTGGTCGTGGTGGTGGGTGCTGTCGCCGATCTGGATTTCGGCCGCGCTGGTGGCCGTCATCGTCGGCGTCGTGGTCGGCGTCGCGTTCATCGCCACCATCCGCGAGGAGCGCAAGGCGGTGCGGCGATGACCGACATCCGCGCGCTGACGATCCGCCAGCCGTGGGCGGCGCTCATTGCCCACGGCGACAAACGCGTCGAAAACCGCACCTGGGGAACCGCCTGGCGCGGAACCCTACTGATCCACGCAGCCAAGGGCGCCGACCCGTACCCGGACGACGTGCCGTGGGTCGACGGTGCTGACATCCGCTCCGCGATCATTGCCGTCGCGGCCCTGGCCGACATTCACGTCTGCGACGGAGCCTGTAGTTCGTGGGCCGAGCCGGGACGCCACCACTGGGTGCTGTCCGACGTCCGTCCGGTGTCCGTGCCGGTGCCGTGCGCGGGCGCACTGGGCCTGTGGCGACCGCATCTCACGCAGGACGCGCGGCGAGATCTGCACATCGACCACCTCGGAGGAGACCCGCGATGACCGGCTCCCGTCACCCCGGCCTGATCACCCCCGGCAACGCGCCGCGCCTGGCCGACCTGAACGACGGCAGCGCGCCGTACCCCAGCCAGATCACCGTCTTCTGCGACAACTGCGGCGTTGAGAACACCGGCGACTACCTGGTGCCCGCCGACTCCACCAGCCACGGACGGTTCGAAATCGCCCGTGGCCACCTGCGCAGTACCGGCTGGCACTGCTCCGGCGCCGGCGACTATTGCACGGACTGCGCGCCGACGCAGACCCAGCGCGTCATCGCTGAGATCGCGCCGGTTCTGGCGGAGGTCTTCGCCGAGCAGGTGCGGCAGGTCACGAAGTTCGGCGAGCAGCACCGCGAGGACGGCACCGGCGGTCCGGTCATGCGCAGCGAGTCCGACCGGATGCGGGCCGCCTGCGACCACCTCGCCAGGAGCGGCGGCGCTGACTGGCGTGCGGTGTTGCTGGAGGAGGTCTACGAGGCGCTGGCCGAGGACGACCCGCTCAAGCTGCGTGCCGAACTGCTTCAGGTCGCGGCGGTGTGCGCGACGTGGGTCCAAGACATCGACTCCCGAGAGGCGCCCGTCCAGTGACCACCGTCCTTCCCGACACCCCCGACCTCTACTGGCCGTTCACGGGCGCCGCCGACACCTGCTACCTCACGCACGACAACGGCGACGGCTACCGCGAGTGCTGCATGCGTGCGGGGCTGGCCTACGCCCTGAAGCTGCGTGAGCAGCAGATCCGCGAGCAGTTCGCCCTGGACCTGGAGTCCGCCTCGAACCGCTACGACCAGGACTCCGACGTCAGCACCGGCGAGCCGAGGGCGGTGCTTCGCGCCAAGGCCGAGGTGCTGTGGGAAGCGGCAGTCCGAATCCGAACCGCAACCACCGAAGGAGCCTGATCATGACGACCATCAACGGCACTACCACCGTGATCCGCCACACCGGCGACCCCTACCCGACGGCCCGCGCCATCGACCGCGCCCTGGAAGGCGCCGGCTGGCGTGTGGTGGTGATGTTCGCCGAGGACGGCGGCGTCATCCGCATCGCACCGCGCGGCACCAACGTTTTCGGCGCGACGGCGCTGGTTCTCGCCGCCGGAGAGCGGCTCATCGTCGGCGACGACGGAGGACTCCAGGTCGAAGCGGACATCGACGTCGAGGCGTGGGCGCGGGACCAGGTGAGCGGGCGATGACCGCGAACCCGATGACGAACCAGATCCTCGCTACTCGCGAAGAGATCCGCCGTGTGGCCGGCCTGCTTCCGAAGCGTATGGCCGACGACGTTGACCTTTTCGCCGACCGGATCGCCGCAGCTTTGCCAGACGTCAAGGGCGCCGTGGTCGGCGAGGTGCTGCTGCACGCCTCGGACATGTACCTCACCTTCGCGACCAGCAACGGCCGGCACGGGCCGACCAACGAGGCGCTGGTCGCGGTGCACATGCTCGGTGAGGCCGGGGAGCGGCTGTACCGCGACAACAACACCACCGAGGAGGGATCATGACCCCGTTCGTTCGGACCGACGGCCCAATCGGCGGTCACCTGCCGCGCACCGAGAAGCCCGTTGCGTCCCGCGCGGCCCGGTACACCGGACCGTCCAAGCCCGAGGCCGCGCCCGACTGGCGCGACCAGGCCGTGTGTGCCAACAGCAGCCAGATCGACCTGTGGTTCCCCGGCGGCAACACCGGCGCTTGGCTAGTACAGATCGAGGCGGCGAAGACCGCTTGCCGCAGCTGCCCGGTCCTGGCGAACTGCGAGGAGCTTCTTGCTGACATGCAGCGGGATCTTGGCGATGCCCTGGCGGGGGTTTGGGCGGCGACGAGCGAGTCCGACCGCACCGAGGCTGCGCGACGCAGAAGGTCCGAGCGTGACCGTGCCCGCGCTAAGGCGAAGCGGCAGGTCGCGGCGTGACCGCCCACCCGTTCGGCGTGTCCGACCGGCAGCTGCAAATCCTGTCGCTGGTCGCCGACGGCCTGGACAACGCCGCGATCGGCGCAAAGCTCGGCCTGGAGACGAACACGGTGAAGTCGCACCTGCGGAACACGGCGCGGCGCATGGGCTGCGGCGACCGGGCCGGCATGGTTGCGCTTGCGTACCGCACCCGGATGCTGGCGGTGCCGGGCGAGCCGCTACTGCCGCCGGAGGTGCCGGAGCAGATGGTGGCGATGGCGCGGATGGTGGTGTCGAACCAGCCGCTGGGGTCGCTGCGGGCGGTGGCGAAGCAGGTTGTGGCGTGGGCTGACGCCCGGCCGGGGCGTGCGGCGTGAAGCGCGCGGACGGCTGGGTGGTTCAGAGCCTGGGCACTGCCGGGCTGCTGGTGCTGTTCGGACTGAGCTTGTGGGGGCCGGGTTGGGCGTTGGCGCACGTGTCGGACTGGATCGGCGGCGTGCGATAACGCGATCTTGAAACCACCCCCTGAGACCCCTCTCGCGTCCGCCACTCTCCCCCAACCATCCCAAGCGCTCCACGCAGACCCACCAACCCAGGAAGGGCCAATCCCGATGGACAGCCAGACCCCCACTTTCACCGCCCCCGCGCCCCGCGACGAGATTCACCATCCCCGCTGTGGAAAGTTCTGGACCGGACTCCGCACCTCCCACTGCCCGCTTTGCTGCGAGACCTTTAGCGGCGGCAGCGCATTTGACCAGCACCAGCGCCTCACCGATGGCGTGTTGACGTGCGAGCCTCCGGAGAAGGTCGGCCTTGTCGCCGTCGAAAAGCCGTGGGGCGTCATGTGGTCGTGGCCGTCCACCGACCGCAACCCACGAGGCGGTTCGTGACCCGCCGGCCGCCACGTCTCCCCGAGCGCCCGTCGTTCGGGGACCTGCGGTCCCGCCTCGGCAAGGTCATCTTTTTCAGCCGGCGTGTTGCGAAACAGCGCGGCGGACGCTGCTGAACTGCCGCGCCGCCATCGCCCGGCGCATTGGCGAAATCCACGGGCGCTCCCGTGACAACAAGCGCGGTTCCAACTTGCCAAACGGCGCCCACTGACATCAACAAGCGAAGAGAGAACCCCATGACCATCACCAACGACAGCACAACAGCGGCTTACCGACTGGCCGACCTCGTGCGGCACCACAGCGGCACCGACACAGTTGACGCCGACGGACTCAATCTCATCGTCGCGGACGTTGCCGAGTTGCTCACCGAGAACGCCGAACTGCGCCAGCTGGCCACGGACCCGCTCGCGGCGACACGGATGCCGTCGCGCGTGCAGTACGAGGTGACGCAGGCCGGGCTTGCGGCGCTTGCCGAAGCCGCCACTACCCAACCTGAGGAATACGCACCATGAGCGCCGACGACATTCTGAACTGGGGCATCATCATCTTCTTCCTCGGCGGCTTTAGCTGGATCGCCGACAAGTGGTATGTCCTTGTTGGCCGCCCGTGGCGCAAGCGCCGCAAGCGCATCGCCAAGGAACGTCGCGAGAACCGCGCCCTGGAAATGCGGCGCGCCCAGGCCGCCCTTAACGCGGCCAAGCCGGCGCAGCCGATCTGCCAGTGCGAACACGGGCTGGCGTTCCACGACCGGGCCACAGGGCACTGTGACGGCCGGGACGGCAAGTGTCGCTGCCGCCAGTACGTAGGGCCGGAGGCGTTGCCTGCGTTCTACGCTCCCGATCTGGCCGACCTGGACGAAGGGAACGTTGATGCCTGACGTTCAAGCCCCCGAGGACACGGCACTGTGGCGGCGGATCTGCCAACTCGCCACCGACCAGCCGAACGTGCAGCCGGACATGGAACCGGAGCACTTTGTGCGGATCCTGTCCGCCGAGAGGACGCCGAGGCCGCTGGAGTTTGCCGCGATCTGCGAGGCGTTCGGCGTGACCGACGCGTGGCTGCTGACCGGCGATGACCACGGTTTGTGCGACGAAACGCATGCGGCGCTCCGCAAGGACATCGAGGCCGGCCGCCGCGAGATCACCGAGTTGAAGAAGGCGCTGAACCGGCTTCGCATCCAGCACGCCAACTGCCCCGGCGCCCACGACATCCTCGACACCTTTCACAGCGAAGCCGACGGCTGCGACATGGTCGTGTGCGCGTGCGGCTGGGTCTATGACGCCGAGGAACAGTGCCCTGGGGTCGGAGAGATCAATGACTGAGCGTCCTCGTCTGTTCCGTCTGGAGCGTGATGTTGACTCCACCGGCGTGTCCGGCGCCGGCCACGTCGCAGACGGCGTTGTGTGGGCCGACGGAACCGTAACGCTGCGCTGGTTTGGCGCGCACGCCTCCACCGTGAACTGGGCGTGCGTCGATGACGCGGTTGCGGTGCATGGCCACGGCGGCGACACCCGGTTCGTGTACGACGACACACTGCCCGCCGGAGCGAAGCCGTTCAACGGCCTGCCCGGACTCCTACGAACCCGGCGTCAATCACTCGGCTTGTCGATCCGCGCCGCAGCCGAGCAGATCGGCATCAGCTTCTCAACCGTGTCTCGGGTCGAGAACGGCGCCCGGCCGGAGCTGGCGCCTCTGATCAAAATCCTGGACTGGCTGGGGATGCAGGTCGGGTGGGTCCCGAAGGGCGGTGAGCCAGATGCCTGATCTGCTGTCCGAGTTGCCGACGCTGGTCTGTGCCGAGCTGGCGCGCCGCGGCGAGACCCGGAAAGACCTTGCCGCGGAGGTCGGAACCTACCCGAGCACCATCACCCGGCTGCTGCAGCACAAGGGCACGTGCGACGCCGCCACGTTCCTGCGGCTGTGTGACTGGCTGCGGCTCGACCCGCTGATCATCGGCGACGAGCAGTGGATCGCGGCATACCAGCGCGGCCGGGACGACGCCGCTGTCGAACTACAACTGGCCCTCCAAGGAGGCTGCGATGACTGACGACCTGCTAGCGAACGTGGAGTTCTCATCCCCACGGCCCGGCATCGTGCTCATGAACCACGCCGCCGAGGTGTGCGAGGACGGGCCCTGCTGTATCCACCGGCCCAGCAACCACCACATGGTCGGGTGGCGCATGGTGTTCCGTTCCGACCGGGCGATGCTGTGCCCGACCCACGAAGACCACGCGCTGGTACTGACCGAGCGGGTTTGCCCCGGCCATGGCGTCGGACACCCGGATCCCGATTCGCTGGCGTGGCTCCGGGTGCACGACCCCGAGGGCTACGGCGCCTGGGGCGTGCACGGATGTTGCCGCTGCTGTAAGGACGCACGAGAGGACAACGATGACTGACGTTTCCGACCTGGCCGCGCTCCTTCGCCAGCGGCGTATCGATCTCGGCCTGACGCAGCGTGAGGTCGCGGATCATGCCCCCGGTATCAGCGTGTCGCTGCTGTGCAACTACGAGACCGGGCGCCACAGCCCGTCCGCCACGAAGCTCGTTGATTGGGCTGGCGCGCTCGGGTGCGATCTCGAGTTCGCGGTTCGTCCCGCGCCACCGCTACAGACCCGCTTCGCCAACATCGATGAGCTTCGGCAGGACATTCAAGCCAACGCGTGGGCCCGGCGGGTGGCCGCGCGCGGGAAGCCCGACGACATCGAGGAGATCCGCCGCCGCATCGAGGAGGGAAGCCGTGACTGAAATCGACCTGGTCAATACGGCCGAACTCGTGGCCAAGCTGAAGAGGCGCCGCATAAAGCTGTGCTTGTCCCAGCGCCGCGTCGGCTTCCTGTCCGGCCTCGGCACCTCCGTGGGCGAGTACGAGGCAGGAAGGCACACGCCGACACTGACAAGCCTGGTGGCGTGGGCGAATGCGCTCGACTGCGACATCACCGTGACCATCCGAGCAACGAAGGGCTGAAGATGACCGTCACCGCTGAAGAGGCGCAGCAGACCGACGCGGCGCAGACCGAAGCCCCGACTGCGGGCCGCAGCGCCAAGCCGACCAAGCCCCGCGCACCCAAGCCCACCACCGCGTACATCACAACAAACACCGACTGGGACCCCGTGACAGACCGGTACTACGGGCGGGAAACATCGCCGTCGCAGACGGAAGCGCGGCACATCCTGAAGTACGCCACCATCGTCGGCCGCCCCAAGATGATCCTTCGGGCCGTCACCACGTATGAGTACGTCGAGGACAACCTCGCCGAGCTTCAGGGCGGCGGCGATGACGACTAGCCGCTTCCGCCCCGCCGACTCCCGCTGCGGCCACCCGGCCCCGGACCTGCTGGACATCCCCGAGACTTCCGTCAGCATGGAGCACAAGCTGGGCTACTACCTGTCGACGTGCTGTGAGCACGGTTTCGGCGCCGACTGCCGCGGCATGTGCAAGACGTGCAAGCTGCCGTGCGTGTGCCTCTGTCACGGCGAGACCGGGGCGGTGCCTGACGGTTTCGACGTGGATGCCGAGGACCGGATGCGTGACGCGGCCAGACGCATCGCCCGCGAGCAGGGTGTGCCGGCTGGGCCGCGCGGCGACGAACTGATCGCGTCGATCGTGACCGGGGTGCTGTTCTATGCCGACCGGAACGCGGCGGACGAAGCGTCGAAGCCGGACCTTGCTGAGCAAATGAAAAGCCGTCCGACCGGTGTCTACCGTTTGTTCTGGCGCTCCAGCGGCTGCTCCGTCGCCGCGGTCGGGATGCTCACTGATGGCTCGCGCTGGTACGCGCCGGCGAACTGGAGCGGTGCCGATCCGGCCGGCGTCGTCTCGACCGACTGGTCCCGCGTGAAGCAGGCCGACCTCATCGAGTCCTGGCAGGAGTCGCGGCGCAAGTGGCCACGGAAGGACGCGCTGTGATCCGAATCCTCGTTGCCGCATCCCGCAGCTGGCCGCTTGACCGTGCCCACACCATCGCCCGCGCACTCGACGCCGCCTACGACCGTGCTCTTCAGGGGCGTGGTCTGCGTCGCTGGGACGACCCGCCGACAACGCTGGTGTCCGGCCACTGTCCTGACGGCGGTGACGCCATAGCGGAGGCCTACGCCGACTATCTCGGCTGGCGCATTGAGGAACACCCGGCCCTGTGGGACGACTGCGGACCGGGCTGCCCGGCCAAACCGCACCGTATACGGCGCCGACCCGGCGACACTGCGCACCCGGGAGTGGCGGACACGTACTGCCCGAAATCCGGGCCGCGCCGCAACAGCCTCATGGTGTCGCTCGGGGCCGATCAAGCGGTCGCCTTCCCGCTCGGCAAGCGCTGGTCCGGTACTCGTGACTGCGGGACCAAGGCTGAGCGGGCCGGGATCCCGACGACGTGGGTTGAGGCGTCCTGATGGAGAGCGCGTTAGGACTCGGGGTTGTTCGTCAGCCTTGTGATTTCCTCGACACTCGGCCGTTCCGGAAGCTTCGCACCCGGCCGGCGTAGGTACCAGCGGATGAACTGATGAACCACAGTGGCGAGTCTGCGCCCGGTGACCTTGTGAAAGTCCGGCCAATCCGGGTTGGGGATCCGGAGTGTCCGAACGGGCGTCTCACCGGTCTTCGGACGGGCCACAACGCTCCTCGGGTCAGCACCGGGTTTCTGTGTCACAGGGATCATAGCTACCTCCTTGATGGGCGATCGTTTCCGTAATACGAAAATAGCGCCGAACCGCTTGCGGCGCGACCCCAAGAGGCGTAGTTTCTGTATTACAGAAACTAGGAAGCAGGAGCTGGAGATGACCACCGCAATCGACCACCGCGAACTCCTGTGGCATGGCCGCGGCGAGGGTTACCAGCGCACTCCCGACGTCTACGGCGAGCGCGTCGAGCACGTTCGATTCATTGGCCGCTGCCTCCACGCCGGGTGCAGGACGCGTGCCGCGATCAACGCCACCGTGTTTCGCGTGTGGTTCGGCAAATCTCCTCTGACCGGCGCGCTCGTCAAGAACAACGACGGAGTGTGGCTCGGTATCGAGGACCGTTTTTACGGACGCGAGTACGGCGCCGCCAGTAACCTGCGGCAGCTTGGGCTGGCGTGCGAGGAACACAACGAGCCGCTGAAGATGCGCCGGGTCAAGGCCCGTTTGGCACCGGAAGTGAAGTGCACCAGCCGTTGCCACAACGCCACCTCCGATACCTGCGACTGCGAGTGCAACGGCACCCGGCACGGCGAGTCGTGGTCTCGATGACCACCCGCTGGACCCCCGCCGACTTCACCGCCGCAATAGACCGTGAGAACGGCTCCCTGCTCCGCCTGTTCTCCCATACGGTCGTGGACCCGCACATGGTGCCGGCGGAGCTGTACCACCTGGTGGTGGACGCGAACCTGAAGTTCGCGGCGCTGGACGCGACGCTTGACCGGATCGCCGAGACGCTCGGCATTGAACGAGAAGAGGTCTGACATGGCCAAGTACGGAACCGGCACCTGCTCGGTGTGCGAGCGCAAGGACCTGAGTCTCCTGAAGGACGGAACGGTCGGGATGCACAGCGACAAGCGCAAGGCCACCACCTCGATCTGGTATCCCCGCTGCTCCGGCTGGGGCCAGAAGCCGAAGGAGTCCTGACATGCCCACCAGCAACCCGCCCATCAAGGTCGTCCCCGGCCAGATCTGGGCCGACAAGGACCGTCGCAGCGCCGGCCGGACCGTCCGGATCCTTGAGGTCGACGGCATCCGGTACGCGATCGTTCAAAGCCCGACCGGCCTCGGCCGCAAGTCCCGCGTGATGTACGACGAGCGCGGGCTGCGCGGCTACCAGCTGGTATCCGAACCCAAGGAATCCAAGGAGTCCTGACATGGAGACCACCGAAGCTACCCTGATCGGCCACATCGCCATCAGCCCGGCCGCCGGCCGCGACGACCTGGACCGCATCCCGGATACCAGCTACGTGCGGGTGAGTCGCGACGGTACGGCGATTGTGCCCGGCAACAACCCGCCATTGTCGACGTTGTCCGTCGTCCTTGAGGTTCGTGCGCTGATCGAGGCACTGTCCAGCTTCGAGTTCAATGGCTCGTTGATTCGGACCGCCGCCTCGAAGTACGGGTCGGCGCGATCCCGGATCAGCGTGACCAACTCGATCGTCAGCTTCTGATCCACCGGCCGCCTTGTGCGGCCCAAGCCGTGTAGCTCAACTGGCCAGAGCGTCCGCCCCGGGTTGCACACGGGGCGGCGAGGTTCCGGGTTCGAACCCGGGCGCGGCACCACATGCAGACAAACAGCAACGGCCGAAGGAGGCCAGCATGACCATCGCTACCGACGAAACCATGACGGTTACCGTTCACGACACGTTGACCGAAGCCGCGTACTGGGGCCGCGGCTATGCATCGCCGCTTACCCGCGAAGTCACCATTTCCGCCTACTGCCCGCAGTGCGGCGGCAAGCGTGGAGAGCCCCGGTGGCACCGACAGTGCGACGACGGTGGGTGGTACAGCGTTCAGGTGTGGACTAACCCGTGCGGCCACGTGGACATGTACGACGCCGTTCTTGCTGAGGCCAAGACGCGAGCAGAAGTCGCCGCTCATTCCTGCGACAACTGCGACGGCATCGACCCCAAGTCCTGCGCGTTCAACACCGCGAAGTTGGGCGGCGGCGACCCGCGATGACCAAGCTCAGCCCGACTGCGATCCGCATCCGCAACGCCGACGAGCGGGACCCGTCCGGCGACAGTGCACTTCGGATCTATCCCGACCTGCTGAAGACCTACGGCGAGACCGAAGGCCGGCGTATGTGGGTCCAGGCCCTGAACGAACTCGACGACGCCAACGGCGTGGAACGAGAGGCATGATCATGACCGTCACCGAACAAGACCTCATCACCCTGTTCCGTCGCGGAACCACCGCCGAGCTGAACGACGCCATCACCCGGCTGAAGTCCGAGGCCGGCGAGCAGGAGTCCAGCCGGATCTACGACCGTGCGCTCGAGACGTACAACCGCCAGCGCGAACAGGAGGACGGCCCGGTCCACGACTTCTTCGGCCTGACCTACGCCTCCTATCAGGTGATTCCGCGCGTCCTGGCGCAGTCGATGCCACATGCGTGGCAGGCACGGTTCGTGGCGCTGCTGGAGGAACTGGAGGCGGCCTTCGCACACCTGGATCTTCCTGACGGCGTCAGTTACGACGTGCGGCCGGCCAAGGACGTGTATGCCAGCGAACTGACCGAGGCGCAGATGAAGCTAACCGGCGTCACGTCGGAGTGGAGTGACGACCGCAACGACCAGATCTACTGGGACCGCGACGGCAACGAGATCGACGGCTACACGCACATCATGGTGCCGGTACCGGATCCGCTGCCGCCATACAGTCGGGGCCGGACCCGGGTGCCGCGCGCGGACCAGATCCCTACGGGAGGTGCGTCTTGAGCGCCTGGTACTCCACCGAGGCCTCCGGCCGGAAGCTCACTCCCGGCGGCATCAAGCTTCTGAAGGCCATCGCGGCTTGCGACTACGGCAACGGCGTGATTTTCGAATCCGAGCCTCGCAGCCGGTGGCGTCTGCACGGCACGACGCTGGTGTTCAACACGCAGACGTTCCGCATACTCGACGCCCTTGCGTTCATCAACGTCGGTGACGGCCACGCCGATCCTGTCCGGATCACTGATGCTGGCCGCGCTGCGATCGGCGGTGACCCTCAATGAGCGACACCAAGTGGACCGACGTCTGGGTGTGGGAGTACAGCTCCCTCGACGGCATCACCGTCTACGACACCACCGAGTACCAGGCTCTGGCCGCGGTGAAGACGGCGGTCGACGCCAGCTTCTCCGACTACACCTGGGAAGAGGTCGAGCGGCGCGGCATCCGCGGCACGTCGGTGCTGGTGAAGCAGAACGGCCGGTACGTGGACACGGGCCACTGGGTGTACCGGAAGCCGCAGTTTGTGCCGCAGGCCCCGTTCTCGGTGACGTGGGACTACGACTTCCTGAGCCTGTGGTGCGCGTTTTGTGCCCCCTTCGACGGCAAGCCGGTCGAGTTGTTCGCCGGCAACCCTACCGACATGTCCGAGATCGATGAGGCCAGGCGCAAGCACGGCGCATGGCACGCGGAGGATCACTGATGACCCAGCCCTACACCCTTGCCGAACTTCCAGACCTGATTCGTAGCAACGGCGGCATGATCCGGATGTTCGTGGACGTCGGCTTGGATTCCGAGTGGGCGCCGACGGAGCTCGCCGACGAGATCGCCACGCTGAACACGGTGATCGAACAGCTTGGTCCGCACTTCGAGCGCATCGCCGAGATCTGCGGCTACGACTTCGCTGTGGAGAACCGGGGTGGCGTGGAGTCCGATCTGGCCGACCTCGCCGAGCAGGTCGGTGCTTGCCTGCCGCCGAACATCGCCGGCGGATACGGCCTGTGCACCTGCAACAGCGGCGAGGCGTGGCCCTGCAAGAAGACCCACCTGGTGTGGCTGGCCGGCGGTGTCGATGCGGATGCCGAGATCAAGCGGGTGTGCGACGCAGCCGAGTTCGACATCTGGCTCGCGAACGGGCCCTACCCGGAGGACGAAGACTGATGGACGACATCGAGAAGCTGAAGGCTGAGTACGCCGAGACCGAAGCGGCGTGGGCTGCGATCCCGGGCGACCGGCCGACCAAGGCCAGGCAGGTTGCATGGAAGCGCGTGTGTAACGCCTACGACGCGCTGGTGGCTGCGGGCGTAGAGATGGATGACGAGGAGTCAGATTGATGACCATGGTCAACCCGAACAAGAACTTGATCCGCATCACGCCGCCGATCGAGTGGTCTGAGATCCAGGACGGCCCGAAGCTGTCAGCGCTGGAGATGGTGCTCGACGGCTCCGACGCCGTTGGAATCCGCGTCTCCCCCGGCGGCCGGACCGACGGCTGGCTGGAGACCGAACTCCAGAAGGTCATTGACCACTACGGCGCCCACAACTTCAACGGATGCATTGAGATCCGCCACGCCCGTCCGCAGGGAACCCTGGCCGAGCGGGTCCTGGTCCGCGGACGGAATGTCGTGCGTGTCGAGGCGGTCCTCGGCTGGCCGTCCGAGCCGGACACCGACCCGGCCGAGGAGACGCTGATGGACATCCTGGCCTCGGTCGGTGACGGCGGCGCCTACGTGAACCAGTGCGCGGGCGACTTCGACCGGCCCGAGATGCGCCCGGCCGACGAGACGGACCTGCCGGATCTGCTGCTGGCGTGGCGGGACGCTGCGGTGAAGGCGGCGCTGGCCTCGAGGGGGGCGCGGTCATGATCTACGACCCCTCCGCGAACGACCTGACTGTTTTGCGCGCCTACGCCGACGCCACCGAGCCCATGGAACGACACGATGCGGTCAAGTTACTGCTTCCCGTGGAGCCGGCCAACTGGGGCAGTCGCGCCCACCGGGAGTGGCTGCGGCGTCGGAAGTCGCTGGAGCGGGCCGCAACGACGCTTGAGTGGCGCGGGCTGCTCGATGAGCTACCGGACGGACGGTGCGTGATTAGCGATGCTGGGCGTAGGGCGCTCACCGAGGCGGTGAGCAACTGATGAAGCTGAACGACAAGACCGCACAGAAGCTGGGCCTGCTGGCCATCGAGATTCGGTACCGCGCAAACGAGTACGACTTGACCTCGCAGGACGAGGAGTGGCAGACCCGCGCCGGCCAGCTGGACCGGGCTGCGGACCTGCTGAGCGAGGCGGCGCGGGTGCTCGACGAGGCGCTGGTGAAGGAGAACGACTGATGTCCGACTCCTGGCTGTTCTTCCGCGCGTGCGGCCACCCGTTCGGCCTGCATACCGCAACCGCCGACGTTCAGACCGAGCGGCAGGCGTGGAACGCCTTCTACTGGACTGAGAAGGACCGGCGCGACGCCGAATCGCGAGGCGTTACCTGCCGCCGTGTGGACCACGAAACCTACCGCGAGCGGTACTACCAGTTCCTGCGCGACGGGTGCGACTGCCCGCCGGAGCCAGCGAAGACACCTGCCGGTCGCGGCATCTGTTCGGTGTGCGAGCGGGAGATGCGTGTCCTGAAGGACGGCACGATCGGCCCGCACACTACCGGCCGGCCCGACTACTGGACTGGACTCTCGCCGCGCTGCCCCGGTTCCGGCGAGAAGCCGAAGGAGGCTTGATGTACCGCGAGGACAAGTTCGTGCTCTCCCACCGGCCCTACGCCGTGGACCTGTCCAGCCTGCACGTCAACGTCGAGGGCGGCCGCAACGGCGAGTACGCCCACGCGTCGGTGCGGGCCGTGTGGTTCCGTCGCAAGAACGGCGTGACCGGCGCTGTCGCTGGCGAGCTGTGGGACATTCAGCGTCCGACCCCGAAGGACGCGATGCAGTTCCTTGAGCAGCACGATGACGGCCGTTACGGCGGTCGGCCTTTCGCCCGCTGGGACGGCACCAACTTCTGGGCTGCCGGCCAGGACCCGGAGGAGAACGCGCGGCTGCTGGCGCTGCTGAAGCCGATGCTGGCGGAGTATCCGGCAGTGCCCGAAGGCCACGACGGGTGGTGGCGCTTCTAATGGGCGTTAGCTTCCGCCACGGCGTAGAGCCTGAGCAGCCACGCCCCGCCTGCTGCCCACAGTGGGACTACCCCGGTTTTGGCTTGTTCCGTAGCCGCCTGGCCGCTGCCGAAGGGCTAGACCTCGACGAGATGCAGGGCTACAGCAAGCTTGACTGGAGCCTTCACGACAGCTACCAAGCACCCGGAACCCGAAGTTGGGACGAGGCCACGACCGATCTGAAACCGCTGCTGAACCATTCGGACTGCGACGGCGAGATGACGCCCGAGGAATGCGCGCTGGTGGTGCCGAGACTGCGGGAGATCCTCGTCACCTGGGATGCCGACGATCCGACCTTCGACTACGACCTGACCAACGGGCTTCTGCTCGCGACCTGCATGGAGACGTGCGCGCGAGAGAACACGAACTTGGAGTTTGGCTGATGCGCACCACGACCCCGCCCCGCCAGGTTGTCCGCGACGACGGCACGACCTCCACCCGCTACACCACGCAGCGCGTCTGTAACGGCTGCGATGAGCCGATCGGCGATGTCACCGAAGACGAAGTCCTGGCCGCGGTCTACGGCCAGCCGCTGCCGGACGTGCGTGGCGAATGCCCGCGGTGCACGCCGGTCACCACCCAGACCAAGGAGTCCTGAGATGGGCTACAGCAACCACTTCACCGGCGCCATCACCATCACGCCGCCGCTGACCCGCAAACAGATCCGCGACGCCTACCCCGAGAACTTCAAGGACATCCGGTTCCGCATCGTGGAGCGGCAGGTCGAGTCGGAGGACGGTGAGACCGTCACGGTGCGCACGACCGCCGACGCGGTTGTCCCGCTGGATATCGAATACTCCGGCCACAACCTGGTGGACGAGATCCAGGCCGTGGTCGACCAGTTCGGCGACCACGAGTTCGCCGGCTTCATCGAGGCGCGGTGGGAATCGGGCTTCGGTGAGCCGCCGTCCAGGTTCATCGTGCAGGACGGCCGGGTGGTGCAGATCGACGCGGAGTACCGGTGGCCGGGCATCTGGCCGGAGGAGCAGGAAACGCCCACCGGTCCGGCGCCGGTCCGCATGACCGAGCAGCAGACCGCCGCGGTCCTGCGGGACATGGCAGACCATGTCGAAGTCGGCGACTCCTGGGACGGTTCGATCTCGTACAGCACCGACTACGACGGCGGGCTTCCCGGGCTGGACGTGACCGCCACGTACCGCATCGGCAACCGCGCGGGGCAGGGCGGCATGCGGGTCATCCGCGGCGAGGGGCCGGAGACGTGAGCCGCTACAGCGGGCCGCAGGGCTCTGGTGCCGCCGCCAAGCTGCACAACCAGCGCCGCGTCGAGGCTGAGGCCCGGCAGCGTGAGGAGCGTGAGCGGGACGCTAAGCGCCGTGCCAAGGATGCTGCGGCGCCGCCGGTGAAGCCGCTGACCAGCGCCGAGCGGGCCGAGCTGCTCGTGGCTGCCGCCATCGTCGCGCCGGACGAGCTACTGGACGTCCTACGCCGTCGCGCGAGCGCGCCGGCCGAGACCAAGACCGAGAACTGACGAAGGAGACAGATCATGACCGACCGCCCGATCCATCCCGCGACCGCCGAGATCCTGCGGTTTTTCGACTATGACATCGAGTACGACTTCCTGCCGCGAGAGCACGCGCAGATCGGCATCGTCTGCAAGGCGCTGGCGCACACCATGGCCGAGACGTTGAGCGGCCCGGAGGTGACCGTCGGCCTACGTAAGCTGCTGGAGGCGAAGGACTGCTTCACGCGGGCTGCGCTGTCGACGCTGGACGACGGAGCCACCTCGTGACCGCCCGGGAGATGACGACGCAAGAGTGGGCCGCCATCGTTCATTCGACGCTGGCCGCTCACCCGGACTGGGTCGGGGTGACTGTGGAGGCGATGCAGGCCGGGGTGGTGGAGGCGATCGACCGCCAGAAGGATCGAGTGATGACGCTGAGTACCGGCCTGATGGAGGCGTTGAACAGCAGGCCTGGCGCGAAGACCCGAGACCGCCAGCGCATTGTGGACGCGATCGAGGTGTCGCAGTTCCACCCGACCCAGTGGTCGGCCAAGATGATCGAAAGGGAGTCCACCCCGTGACCGCCCCCGACAGCGACCGCGCCAGCATCGAGGCGGCTGTCGAGGCGCTAACGATGCTGCTGAAGTGTGCGCCCGACGTTTTTACTTCCGCCGACGCGGTGCACCTGCGCATCGTCCTGGCCGAGCTGAAGCGGCTGGGGCGGGTCGAGCAGGCGCGGGACGACTCACCTCGGACGCTGCGCCACGCGTTCGCAGCGGGCTGGCACAGCCACAGCGCCGCAATGAACGGTGCGCTAGCCACGGTCGGCTTTGAGGACCGCGAGGCTGCCGCAAAGGACTGGTTCCGCGTTGCCGCTGCCGACCTGGCCGCGCGAGACGGGCGGGACGGTGAACCGCGATGAGCGTGCGCAAGGTCTACACGATCGAGGACCAGAACTGGCTCGCGCCCAAGTCCGCGCTCACCGAGCAGGAGGCCTACGAGGCCCTACTCGACCTGTACCAGACCGGCATGACCGACGCGCAGTGGGCGCTTGCGTGCGCGGACCTGCGCAACGCGGGGCTGCCGGCCGAGGAGCGGCATGGGCGGTACCTGGTGCTGGTGGCCGCGCGGGAGCAGCTGGAGGTGGCCCAGTGATCGCGAGCGAGAACGAGACACCCCAGCCCGGCATCTGCCTCGGCTGCGGCGCCATCACGCCGACACCAGACGGGGCCACGCCCGACCCGACCCCCGCCGAACACTGCGGCCAGTGCCCGCCGTGGCGCTGCGAGGCCTGCGGCGAGATGTGCAGCGCCGCCGACCTGTGCAGCTGCTGGATAAGGCCTGACCAGCTGCCGCTCGCGGACATCAAGTCCCTGTTCGCCGGCGACGGCACGTTCAACGTGGGGGCCGACGGGCGGCTCACGGTCGCCGAGGCGCTGGAAGGGGAATGGCAGTGAGCGACCTGTTGGCAAACGCCATCTTGATCGTGATCGTTGCGGTCGCCTTGATCGTCGTTGTGGTGTTCGCGGTTACTACCGCCTACGACGGCGGGAAACGGCGATGACTGAGGCGATGACGGACGCGCGGCTAGCAGAGATCCGCACGATCGCCCGGCGAACCGACTTCCAGCACCTTGTTGTGCTCGGGGCCTGCGATGACCACTGCCCGGCATGCATGGTCAGCGAGCTGCTGGCTGAGGCAGAACGACTCCAAGGCCGGGAGTCCATGCTTCGCGAGCACGTAGTGCCCGTTCGCGACCTGATTGCCGTGCTGGATCGGCGTCAGGGGTGGCGCTATGAGGCCTTCCACCTTGAAGACGGGGTGAAGCGGCTGTGCGCCGCCATCATCGAGCAGGAGCCCGAGGATGCCTGAAGTTGATGTTCAGGAACTCGCCCGCAGCGTGGAGAAGACCGCGGCGAACCTCAAGCAGTACATCACCGCCGAGGCCCAGACGATCGGGGCGAAGTACGGCGTGCAGCACGCGAGAGCCGCCGACGAACGCATCCAGGCGAAGGAAGCCGAGCTTCAGCGCGCTCAGAACCTGGTGGCCGAGCAGCGCCGGCAGATGGAGCCGTTGCTGTGCCGCTCGGCTGCGTACCTGGTGCTGGAGAAGTTCCTGCTCGACCTCGCGCACGCCTCCGACGGTCACGACGTGCCAGTGAGGACGCTGACGGATGCCCTGGCCGCGGCCCGCGCGGCCGGTAATGCCGAGTACAAGCGGCTGCGGTCACTGGCGAGCGATGCCTGACCGGATCAGCCCCGTCCGCATGCGGGAGATCGACTTCATGCTGAAGTTCCCCGGCAGGTTCAGCAAGGCCGACATCCGGGACGCCGCAGCAGAGCTGCGCAGAGAGATCGACTTGCTCAACAGCGCGCTGGAGCGCACCCTCACGACCAACACCAACCATGAAGGAAGCTCACAATGACTGTCACCATCAGCCGCCGCACCGCCATTCTCGTGCTTGCCGCAGTCGCGGCGGTGCTGTTCGTCATCGGCGTCTCGGGTTGTTCGCAGAAGCAGCAGGAACAGTTCCGCGACGCCCCGACCTCGACGCGAGACAGGTCGCCGGTCGAGCTGTACGACAACGCCGACGGGTTCAGCAACTGGTCGGAGAAGTGCGACCATCACGGCTTCCGGGTGTTCGTGGCGTTCCACCAGGACGGCTCCTACGCGGCGATGACTGCGCAGCCGGACCCGACGTGCCCGAAGCAGTAGGAGAACGTCATGGGCTGGTCTAGCGCGAACGGCATCTTCGACCCCATCGCTCAGGCGCTGATTGATCACGGAGCGAGCGACGAGCTGAAGCTGCTCGTCTGCGACAAGCTGATTGGTGTGCTTCAGGACGGCGACTGGGACACGGAGGACGAGTCGCTGGATGAGTTCAAGGACGACCTGGCGATCGTTGAGGCGTTCCGGCGGCATGACGTGCTTGTCGTGTGTGGCTACGAGGACGACGACAGCGAGTTCTGCGAGCTTGAGCGCGGACACCTCGGAGACCACGGCGACGAGGATGGCAACACGTGGCCGAGCAAGGCGGGCGCCCGGCCGTGATGGAACACAAGACGATCATTCGGGTAAGTGATCCGAACAACGCTCGAGGTCGACGGGCCCGGGTTCCGGCTGCTGCAGCAGCTTGTTCAGCGCGCCATTTCAGACTGTGAGATTGATGGCGCAGACCCATCCGATCAGCTGGTGGCAGTGCACGAAGCACTGGAGGCGCTGGATGGCTGAGCAGTGGCTGACCTCCGCGGACCCCGAGCCGGGCGAAGGAACGATCGTTGAGTGCGAAGACGGCCAGCAGTGGTGGCGCGACGCCACCCACATGGGCGCGGCGTGCAACTGGTTCACGATGGCGCAGCTTACGAATCCGGACCGGCACGACCCGGAGTCGTGGACGAAGGTCGCCGGGAACTACGGGCCCGTGAAGGTCGTGTTCGAGCTGTACGGCAGCGAGGAGTCCTGATGCGCGGGAAGAAGACCCTGGCCTATGAGGCCTCCGGCAAGGTCATGACGCTGGCCGAGCTCGAGGAGGTTCTGACCGCAGCGCGTGATGATGGCGCCAACGGCAACTCGGTTCCGAAGGTCCGCATCTCGTTCGGCGGCGGCATTCAGCAGGTGCGAGTGGAGATCCAGGCTGTGCAGGACACAAAGGGAGCCGAGGGGTGAGCAGCACCTACCACGTCCTGTGCGTATCTCATGATCCGGCGATCGTTGTTGACGGGGAAGGCTGGAACACCGCCGCCGAGGCTGTCGAGCGCGC